>ENA-OPCK01000005-OPCK01000005.1-human-gut-metagenome-genome-assembly--contig:-NODE-5-length-164492-cov-31.740496_pt1 | contig 164492 bp, 124 predicted proteins | sample MGYA00241249_ERZ501478 | MGnify/ENA primary metagenome ERZ501478 (study PRJEB25962, sample SAMEA2042629) | human gut metagenome | biome: human gut; feature: human-associated habitat; material: faeces...
AGGAGTTTTGAGTGGTGCCGTCACTAGTACGAGAGGACCGTGATGGACAGACCTCCGGTTTGCCAGTTGTGCCGCCAGGCGCACCGCTGGGTATCCGAGTCTGGTTAGGATAAGCGCTGAAAGCATCTAAGTGCGAAGCCATCCGCAAGATGAGAACTCCATTGAGGGTCGTTGTAGACGACGACGTAGATAGGCTGCAGGTGTAAAGACAGCGATGTCAAAGCCGAGCAGTACTAATTGCCCGAGACTTTCTTCACAAGTAGTCGTGCTTTCAGTTGTTGTACAACTTTAACATAGGTTTTGCTTAATCAATAATGTCTAACAATATTTTAGGCGGTTATTGCGGCGGTGTCCCACCTCTTCCCATTCCGAACAGAGAAGTTAAGCCCGCTTGCGCCGATGGTACTGCAATGCAATGCGGGAGAGTAGGTGGCTGCCTTCTTTACTTGAGGTCTTCAAGGTCTAACGACTTTGGAGACCTTTTTTTATGTCTTTATATATCGAATTGAATGTAAATAGAAATAAAACCATTATCTTTGCAATGTGTTTTGTTTTCAACAGACATGAATTTATTTAGTCATCACTATTTTAATCGATGTAATATGAAAAAAACTCTACTTATGATTTTCGCGCTTGCTGGCACAATAACTGCGAGTGCACAGACAATTAATTTTGAGATAGATGGCTTGAAGTATGAAACAACATCTGCAAATACTGCACGTGTGACAGAAGTTGCAACGTCGGAGTTGACAGTTGATGTTCCTGCTACAGTTGAGCATGATGGCACTACCTATACTGTAAACAGTATTGGTGAGGAAGCTTTCTATTATAGCAAAATAACAAAATTGACATTGCCAGAGACTGTAGATTCTATCTATAAAAGAGCATTTGCCACAACACAGTTTGCTGAAATCAAGCTGCCATCAAAACTTGTTTATATTGCTGACTACGCATTTAACTCATCAAATATAGAGAATCTTGTAATTCCTGCCTCTGTCGATCACATCGGTTATGGAGCCTTCTTCACATGCAAAAAGTTGAACACTGTGAAATTTGAAGGCAATGTGAAAACGATGGATTCCTCGATATTCTATCACACTCCTGTGACTAAGGTAACATTGGCTGATGACATGACTCAGATTCCAACCAAGATGTTCCTGAAGTGTGACAAGCTCGCTGAAATCAATTGGCCTGCAAATCTTGAGAGTATTGGTTCTGGAGCTTTCTACGATTGTGTAGCCCTTAAAACTTCAGCTTTACCAGCAACTGTCAAGGAGATTGGCGACGAAGCTTTCCTTAACTGCTCAAGCATCACTTCTGTTAACTTGCCTGCTGCACTTGAAAAGCTTGGCTCTTGCGCTTTTTCAATGACTTCAATCAATGATTTGACTATAGACAGCAATAATGCCAATTTCAAGCTTGTTGACGGTGTACTCTATTCTAAGGATGGTCGTCTGCTCTACCTTGTTCAGATGAAGGGCTTGAAGAATGTGAATGTTGCAAGCCAGTGTATCGGTATCAATGGCGGTGCATTCTGGGGTAGCGAAGTTGAGACTGTAACTTTGCCTAAGAGCATGCTTGCCATCGACGACTATGCTTTCTGTCAGTCGGCTTTGAAAAGCATCAATTTCCCAAGTTCGTTGGTGTTTGTTGGTGAGCAGGGTTTTGCCTCTACAAAACTTGCTGGTGAATTGCGTCTGCCAGTTAACATGCCTATCGTAAGTGACGGGGCGTTTGCAGGAAACAAGGGCATTACATCTGTCGTGATTCCTTCGCTTGTAAAGTATGTTTACGCTCATGCTTTCCACAACTGCAACAATCTTGCTACCATCACTTGCGAGGGCTCGAAGGCTCCTGAATTTGTAAATGTGTATGAAGACTATGACAGTCCATTCTACAATATTATGGCTACAGAGGTTAACATACCTAAGGGTTCTGCTGATAGCTATAGAAGCGAGTACTGGACCGACTATCTTGCATTGAATGAGAGTGACAAGGCTGTACTTGCGGTTATGTCAACAAGTCCTGAGAGTGGAGCCACTTTCTCAGAGAAATATTTCACTGCTGCCTTTGACATTACCTTCGGGGAGCCTGTGACCATCGTTGAGGAGCATCCTGATGCATACCTTCGTGTGAGTGCAATTGGTGGTAATCCTCTTTTGTCGGGTAATGTTCTTCAGCCTGATGATGCCTGGTATGTCACCTATCCTTCGGCAAGCAAGGAAACTGTACGTATTTGGGCTGCTGATAACGATTCTTACACTATGTCTTATGCAAGTGAGGCAGACAAGGAGTATACACTCGTTGTGCCTGCTGGCATCGTTAAGAATGCTGCTGGCGAACTTAACGAGCAGATTGTTATCAGCGTGAAGGGATATGACCCAAGTACTGGTATTGCCGACGCTACAGTTGCTCCTTCAGTTGCAACAGAGGTTTCGCGCTATAATGTTAATGGCATGAAAATTGGTAAGAACCAGAAGGGTATTGCTATCGTCAAGATGTCCGACGGTTCTGTAAAGAAAATATTGGTTAAGTAATAAGAAATTATATATTTATTTTAAGGCGGTGTAAGGGCTAAAGTTCTTACACTGCCTTTTTTATCCTTAATTAATTTTTGTTAATTAATATCCTTGATATTTTGTCATTAAAATTAATCGTATTACATTTGTGGCGTATTACTATAGTAGTACACTAATAAGTATATTATTGTTTAATAACAATCAAAACATAATGTTATGATAGAATTAAAGAATGTGACATTCGGTTATCCAGGATCAACACGTGATGTTTATGAGGATTTTAGTATTTCGCTCTTAGAAAACAAAATCTATGGACTACTTGGAAAGAATGGTATGGGCAAGTCAACGCTATTATATCTTATTTGTGGACTTCTGCGTGCATCTTCGGGCAAGATTGCAGTAAATGGATATGATGCACAATTGCGTCGTCCAGAGATGTTGCGTGAGATAATGATCGTGCCAGAGGAATTTGAACTACTTAAGGTAACTCTTGATGAATATGTAATGATAAATGCTCCATTCTATCCACGTTTCTCGAAGGATGTACTCGTAAATTGTCTGCAAAACTTTGAGTTGCCACTCTCGCTTCGTCTTGACCAACTCTCAATGGGACAAAAGAAGAAGGTGTATATGTCGTTTGCACTTGCTGCAAATACGAAGTATTTGCTTATGGATGAACCTACTAATGGATTAGACATTCCCTCAAAGAGTCAGTTTCGTAAGGTTGTGGCAAGTAACATGAGTGAAGACCGCACCATAATAATCTCCACACATCAAGTGCATGATGTAGAGCAGTTGCTCGATCATGTTCTGATAGTAGGTACAGACAAAATAATGTTCAATGCTTCTACAGCCGATATAGCCGACAATTATGTGTTTGAGACACGCTGTCAAGGAGAGGACACGACAGATGTTATCTATTCGGAATATGGTGTGCAAGGCACTCAAGTGATAGCTAAACGAGGTGATAAGGAAGAGACTCCTATAAATCTTGAGATGTTGTTCAATGCTGTGGTAGAAGGTAAGTTATAGTAGGTGTACATCTTAGCATTAATCATTTAAAAACAAATATCATTATGTATAAATCATTTAAGTTTAACAATATGTGGCGTACTTTCCAGTGGATGCTTTTCAGTAATAGGCGTCAGCTTATTACCTATTTTATAGGTATAATTATTGCAACATTTGTAGGTGGAGAGTTACTGGTCTTGGATTTAAATCATTCCAATATTGCCGCTCGTGATATTTATTTTCAAGAAAACTATAATGCTGCTAGTCTATATCTTGTTTATTTGTTTGCCTATGGTCTGTGGATGTTGTATGGAGCGAATCAAATGTTTGACTTTATGAAGAGTAAGCAGTCTGCAATAACTTATTTGATGCATCCAGCAACAGTAGCAGAGAAATATGTAGCCCGTTTGGTATATGTCTCACTTTTGTGGGCGACGATAGGTGGAGTAGGATTGCTTGTGGGTGATTTTCTGCGTTGGATTATTAATGTTTTGACATTAGGTAGTCATACACAGATGGCTATAGTGTATTTCTGGGAACAAATACTAAAACCACTTGCTTTGGAATTATGTGGTGATAGCAGTGTGCGGGTAGGAATTTCTTTGGTGAATGTCATTTGTATATGGATTTATACATTCTATATTCTTGGCAGTGCAGTGTTTAGACGCTATCGTTTGTTGTTGACAACAGCAACTCTCGTGTTTGTAATGGTTTGCCTTGTAAATAGTGATATTATTAGTGAAGGAAGGGTTGCATTAACTTATGTCATATTTATTGTACTGTTGATTGCCAATATCGTAGGCTCTTATATGCTTTTCAAGCGGATGCAGGTTATCAACAACAAGTGGTTAAATATATAAGGTGTATCATTATGCAGTTCAACAACGACAAACCAATATACCTCCAACTTGCCGACCGTCTTTCCGATGACATTGTTGACGGAAAATACAATGACGATGACCGTGTGCCGAGTGTGCGCGAGTTTGGCATGTGTTTTGAAGTGAATACTAATACAGCGATGAAGGCATACGATATGCTTTCGCGCGACAATGTTATATACAACCGTCGCGGTCTTGGCTATTTTGTCACTCCTGGCGCCCGCGAGAAGATAATGGAGTCGCGTCGCAATGAGTTTATGACCTCTGTGTTGCCCGATGTTTTTCGCCAGATGCGTATGCTCGGCATTGGCATTGAAGAATTTACTAAGAAATGGAGTGAAAGTAGTAAGTAATAAATAAGGTTTATAAGTAGACTAAATAAGTTGAATATGGAAATAGAGAATCAGTATGTAAAGCAATATCCCGACCTCATGTCGGGCAAGAAGATAATGTATGTACACGGTTTTGGTTCGTCGGCACAGTCGGGTACAGTGGCAATGTTGCGCACTTTGCTGCCCAACGCAACCGTTGTGTCTCGTGATATCCCGCTTCATCCACAGGAGGGAATTGAGATGTTGCGACAGATGTGCGAGGAGGAAAAGCCCGACTTGATAATAGGCACATCGATGGGCGGAATGTATACCGAGATGCTTTATGGTTACGACCGCATTGTGGTGAATCCTGCGTTTAAGATGGGCGATACAATGTCGAAGTTTACTGGCAAGCAGGTGTTTCAGAATCCGCGCCAGGATGGAGTGCAGGAATTTATGGTGACCAAGGGACTGATAAAGGAGTATCAGGAGATGACAACGCATAATTTCGCTTCGGTCACTGATGAAGAACGAGGACGTGTGGTTGGATTGTTTGGCGATGCAGATCCCATTGTTAATACATTCGACTTGTTTTTGGAGCATTATCCCACAGCGATACGTTTTCATGGTGAACATCGTTTGACAGACAAGATAGCAATGCATTATCTTGTACCTATAATAAGATATATCGACGATCGTCAAAGTGGCAAAGAGCGTCCAGTGGTATATATCGATATTGAGACATTGCGCGACAGCTATGGCAAGGCAACTGCATCAATGCACAAGGCATACGAGATGCTTATAGAGAATTATAATGTGTATGTGCTTGCTCCGCAGTCTACCAACAATCCGCAAGCTATGGTAGACGATGTTAAGTGGGTGGAGGAATATCTTAATGCACCAACTTGGGGACGTGTGATATTCTCTAACGAACGCCAGTTGCAGTATGGCGACTATCTTATAGCTCCCGAAGCTCAGCCTGAATTTATGGGTACAACAATAGAGTGGGGAAGCGATGAATTTAAAACTTGGGAAGAGATAATCACGTTCTTTGAACGACTTTGTGGTCAATAAACCATGGTTTAAACGAAAAACCGTGTAATGGTCGTACTATTGTATCTACCATTACACGGTTTTTATGTATTCTTATTTAGCGCGGAAACGTTCTGCCTGCTGTTTTATAAGCTCAACATCGTTGAAGTAGTCAATCTGCATAGCCTTGCGTACCTCATCCATAGTTTGAGCAGCAGTCTCACGTGCAGCCTCTGTGCCCTTCTTCAGAATATTATAGATTTCGGGTATATCCTGCTCGAATTCATGGCGACGTTGGCGCATAGGCTCAAGCATCTTGTTGAGTACATTGTTAAGGAACTTCTTTGTTGTTCCGTCGCCAATGCCACCATGCACATAATGCTCTTTCAGTTCGTCGAGAGTCTTGTATTCAGGCCAGAACTCAGCGAAGTCGTCGGGAGTGCTGAATGCCTCAAGATAAGTGAACACAGCATTACCCTCAAGATTGCCCGGTTCGTCCATGCTCATGCGTGGTGCACCGTTCGACATCTTCTTTACTTTCTTCCATACATCGGCAGCCGAGTCGGAAAGATAGATGCAGTTGCCAAGCGACTTCGACATCTTCTCCTTGCCATCGGTTCCTGGCAGACGACGTGCTGTGGCAATCTCAGGAAGCATAATCTCTGGCTCTACAAGCACCTCTCCGTAAGTCTGGTTGAAACGGCGCACAAGCTCACGAGTTACCTCAATCATCGGTTCCTGGTCTTCGCCAGCAGGCACTGTTGTAGCCTTGAACAGAGTGATGTCGGCAGCCTGGCTCACGGGATAGCAGAAGAATCCGAGCGGAATGTTAGCCTCGAAGTTGCGCATCTTGATTTCGGTCTTCACTGTAGGGTTGCGCTGAACGCGTGATACAGTGATGAGGTTCATCAGATAAGTTGTGAGCTCGGCAAGTTCTGGTATCTGGCTCTGTATGAACAGGGTGCATTTTGAAGGGTCCAAACCTGCAGATAAGTAGTCGAGAGCCACCTCAATAATATTTTGGCGTATTTTTTCAGGATTATCTGCATTGTCAGTCAAGGCCTGAACGTCAGCCATGAATACAAACATGCGGTCGAAATCGCCAGCGTTCTGCAGTTCAACGCGGCGTCGCAGTGAGCCAACATAGTGGCCAAGGTGGAGCTTACCGGTAGGACGGTCGCCCGTAAGAATAACTTTTCCCATATATGTTTTTTTAGTTTACAAGTTGATGAGTAGACAGTTGAATGCTTGATAATACTTCAAGCTATTTTGTCTTATTGTTCTCTATTTTATGCAAAGGTACTGCAAATAGTGTGAATATCAAAGAAAAAGTGTCTTTAACTTGTGTCCACTCCGCATGCTGTTAAAGCTTTTTTGTATATATATTTTGTACGTTTCTCTATAGTCACTACCTTTGCAGTAGAAAAATATTGTAAGTGTGGCGCATTAGTACTTATCTACAAAACAAATTTATGAACTGGGCATTGCTTAAGACAAAATGGAAAAACATATATGTCATGCTGATATTTCTCGGTATGGTGTTTTCTGTTAGTGCCCAAAACAATCCACAGAAAATCAATGATAAGCTTTATCCTCTTTATATTAAAGCCTATAATATGCGCAAGCAAGCTGCTTCCCAACCTCTTGCTGATAGTCTGCGCCAAGCTGCAATAGCCATTGGCGATCGTTATGGTGAGTGTTTTGCGTTGCAGGTAAAATTCTTGTACGAATATTATAAACCCAACAACTTCAGACATTTCGACCAATCTTTGCAGGCATATATGGACAAAGTTCTGTCTTACGGAATGGACCGATTCTACTTTTATGCCGTATCCATGAAGACATTTTATTATACCCGAGAGAAGCGCTATCTTGAGGGATTCCTCTATCTTCAAGAGCAGACCAAAATAGCCGAGAGCAAAAATAACCATTATAGAATATGTATGTTACACCGTATGACAGGTGTTATACAGCATTCTCGTGGCGAATTATGGCAGAACAAAGATCACGCACCGCCAACAATGGTGATTTACAAACTGTATAAAAGCAATGAGCAATAAGATGCGACATAAATTGACAACACTCTTTGTGGCAATAATAATCTTTATAGCTACCACTTTTCCAGTGGCTGCACATATCCAGCATGCCATATCTTGTGTCGCATCCAATAATTCCGTACATACTCCCAAACATATATGCTCTTTTGATACCATCCCAAACTATGTCATCCCCTATAATGTGCCGCTTGTCGACAAAGCCCCCGTTACAGCAGTAGACGCTAAGCTTAGCCAGTTGCTTGTGCCCGTTAAGCATTATTGTCTTCATACTCACGACCTTGCAGCCGTCGACCGTGCCCTTAAGCCCTATATGCTCTATGCCAAGGAGCACAACAGGATAGAGCATTTCTACACCGGAGTGTCATTACGTACAACATTCCTTGTCAATTCTTCTGCCAATTATGCGGCGGCTATCGACTATCAAACCAAGATGCTCGATTATGCCAAGAAGCACAATCATCTGTACGGCATAATGACCGGACTGGTGTCTCTCGGCAATATGCACCGCTCGTGCTTTCAGCTGGTGCAGGCTATTGACGCCTACAAACAGGCTCTTGAACTTAACAAGAAGTATCCGTCACGTTTTCATGATATAGGCATCGACTACAAACGCATAGCCGAGTGTTATTTTATTGCCATCAACTTCGAGAAGACTCTTGAGATGGCTAACCTCGGTTTGGCTTTGTCAAAGTCGGAAGTTAGCATTGGCGGACTACAGTGCATAAAGGCCTTAGCCCTCTTTATGCTCGACCGAGATGCCGAATTTATCAAGGCATACAATGCCTATAAGTCGCATACCAATGTTGCTTTAGGTGTGTTGCCTCATATGGCAAATTGCGTGGAGGTGATGAAGAAGATATACGATGCCGACTATGCTGCAGTCAACAAAATGCTTACTCATGAAAATATCGGAGGGTACATCACTTATATAGATGTAGCTTACAACAAGCGTATCAAGAACTATCCGCGTGTGTTGGATGCCATGCGCCGCTACAACATCCTTGCCTATGGCGAGAGCAACGAAGCCTTTGCCCCTGGTTTTATGCAGATGGGCAGTGCCGTAACTAATAACCTCGCCGAGCTCGACCGCCGTCGTGCCGCCAATGAGAACTCGCGTCTTGAGCTTACTCGCATTAACTTGGAACTGACAAAGACCCAACTCGAGCTTTATCTCTCTCGCGACTCGCAGCTCATAGCAAATACAGCTGCCGAGTCGCAGCGTCTTACGTACAACAATCAGCGCTTGCTCGCCAGTTGTCCGACTCGCTTGCCACACAGCGTCTTCTGCGCAAGGCAAGCCTGGAAAAGGCAGAGTCGGACCGCATACGTTTTGTTATGAGTCTTGGTGCCATATTGGTAGTGATGGCATTCTGCATAATGTACATTATCCGTAACAACAGGATAGCCAAACAACTCAAGCGTACAAACATCAACCTGCATCGCATTCACCACAGCCTCAGCATAGCCACAGCCGAGGCAATGGAGGCCGACCGTAAGAAGACCGAGTTTATGCAGAATATGAGTCACGAGATACGCACACCGCTCAACGCTATAGTAGGATTTACGCAAGTGCTTGTTGGCGACGACACTCCGCTATCGACCGAAGAGCGCCTCAATATGATGAAGATTGTTAGCTCAAATACCGAAGTGCTCAACAATCTTGTCAATGAGATACTCGACCTCACAAGCATCGAAACCGACAAGTACGTGTTCAAGAAGGACAATGTGTCAATCAACAGTATATGCCATCGTGCGCTCAGTGCTGCCAGCCATCTCAAGCCAAAGGATGTAAGCCTGCTTTTCGAGGAGCAGCTACCCAACTCGTTCTGTCTTGCTACTGATGCCGACCGTGTAAGCCAGGTATTGTACAATCTTCTTACCAATGCCTTGAAAAATACCACCCAAGGCAGCGTTGTGCTTGATTGCACAGCCGATGGCAATTCAAAGAAGCTCACCTTAAGCGTTACCGATACAGGTATAGGTGTGCCAAAGGATAAGCAAAAGTATATATTCGAGCGTTTCAGCAAACTCGATGAGTTTAAACAAGGTGTGGGTTGGGGTCTTGACATCTGCCGTATTATAGCCCAAAAGCTTGGCGGAACTATTGATATTGACCCTAAATATACCGCCGGAGCACGCTTTGTATTCACCCTTCCGCTCGTCAGTTGCAGCTGACGAGTGGCGCTAATGACGTTAATTTGCTTTAATCATATAAATAAAGTCGGCCCAAATTGCGCCTGATTGGATTTTTATTGCTAAATTTGCACGCAATAAATTTTTAAGTTATATGTCATCATTTGTTGCTGATAAAATTGTAATGGACGGTCTCACATACGACGACGTCCTTCTTATCCCCGCTTATTCAGAGGTACTGCCCAAGACGGTAGAGTTGAAAACCAAGTTCTCTCGTAACATCAGCCTGAATGTGCCCTTTGTCACAGCAGCCATGGACACCGTAACGGAGTCGGCTATGGCTATTGCCATTGCGCGCGAAGGTGGTATTGGTGTTATCCACAAGAACATGTCTATCGAAGATCAGGCTCGTCAGGTAGCTACAGTTAAGCGTGCTGAGAATGGTATGATCTACGCTCCGGTCACAATCCGCCGCGGCAAGACAGTGAAAGACGCTCTCGACATGATGGCAGAGTATCACATCGGTGGTATTCCTGTCGTTGACGCTGAAAATCATCTCGTGGGCATCGTAACCAACCGTGACCTTCGTTTCGAACGTCATCTCGACAAGCTTATCGACGATGTGATGACACACGAGAATCTTGTGACAACCCATATCAAGACCGACCTTGCTGCTGCCGCTGACATTCTTCAGTCCAATAAGATTGAGAAGTTGCCGGTAGTTGACAACGAGAACCATCTCGTAGGTCTTATCACTTATAAGGACATCACCAAGGCCAAGGACAAGCCAATGGCTTGCAAGGACGACAAGGGACGTTTGCGTGTTGCTGCCGGTGTTGGTGTTACTGTCGACACTCTCGACCGCATGAATGCTCTTGTAGAGGCAGGTGCTGATGCTATTGTTATCGATACAGCTCATGGTCACTCTAAGTTCGTTATTGAGAAGCTCCGCGAGGCAAAGGCTTCGTTCCCCAATGTGGATATCGTAGTTGGTAATGTTGCCACAGGTGCTGCTGCTCGTATGCTTGTAGATAATGGTGCCGATGCCGTAAAGGTGGGTATAGGTCCTGGTTCTATCTGTACAACACGTGTTGTTGCAGGTGTAGGTGTACCGCAGCTTAGCGCTATTTATGATGTATACTCAGCCCTTAAGGGTACAGGTGTTCCTTTGATTGCTGACGGTGGCCTGCGCTATTCAGGCGACGTTGTAAAGGCTCTTGCTGCAGGTGGAAGCTCTGTAATGATTGGCTCGCTTGTTGCCGGTACTGAGGAGAGTCCTGGTGATACTATCATCTTCAACGGACGTAAGTTTAAGAGCTATCGTGGTATGGGTTCGCTCGAGGCTATGGAGAATGGTTCAAAGGACCGCTACTTCCAGGCTGGTACCAAGGACGTTAAGAAGCTTGTACCAGAAGGCATTGCCGGCCGTGTGCCTTATAAGGGAACTGTTCAGGAGGTTATCTACCAGCTTATTGGTGGCTTGCGCTCAGGTATGGGCTACATCGGAGCAGGTACAGTCGAGGGTATGCACGATGCCAAGTTCACACGCATCACCAATGCTGGTGTGCTTGAGAGCCATCCGCACGACATTACTATCACAAGCGAGGCTCCTAACTATTCGCGCCCGCAGTAAGCATTCACTGTGCCATGCGGTTCTTGCAAGTCATGCCGCTGGCAATAGCAATATCAAAGCAATGGCCCGGACTGTTACCACGTGTGACATCCGCACCATTGCTTAACGCGTTTTAAATATAAACAAGTATTTCGCACACAAAAATGAAGTTTAAATCACTGTTGGCTGCCATGCTCATTGTTGCAAGCAGCGCTGGCGCACAGACCGCCGATCCCGTTGTTATGACCATAAACGGAAAGCCTGTCTTGCGCTCAGAATTTGAGTATTCGTACAACAAGAACAACTCCGAGACAGTTGTCGACAAGAAAAATGTCGCCGACTACGTGCCCTTGTTTGTCAACTACAAGCTTAAGGTGCTTGCCGCCGAGGCTGCTGGCATCGACACAACAAGTGCTTTTCGCAAGGAGTTTCTTACCTATCGCGACCAACAGGTGCGTCCCTCGTTCATCAACGATGATGATGTAGAAACCGAGGCTTACAGAATATATAAGGAGACACAGACACGCATCGACAGCAATGGCGGATTGGTACGTCCAGCGCACATTCTTGTCATGCTCAAGCAGAACGCCACGCAAGCAGAGCAGGATGCTGCCAAATTGCGTGCCGATTCGATATATACGGCACTTGTAAAGGGTGCCAACTTTGCCGATCTTGCCCGCCGCGTTTCCGACGACAAAGGCTCGGCAGCCCGTGGAGGAGATGTTTCATGGGTTCAGAAGGGGCAAACCGTCAAGGAGTTTGAGGACGTGGTGTTCGCAATGAAGAAGGGCGAACTCTCCAAGCCGTTCCTCTCGCCTTTTGGATATCACATTGTAAAACTTACAGACAAGCAAAACTTCTTTCCATACGATTCGCTTCGTACTGATATACGCCGCTTTATTGACCAGCGCGGACTGCGTGAACGCATTATCTCGCAGAAACTCGACTCTCTAGCCAAGGCTGCCAAGCCTGCCACAACAGTTCAGGCTCTGCTCGACCAACGTGTCAAAGAGATGTCTGCCAAGGATTCAGGGCTGCGTAATCTTATACGCGAGTATCACGATGGTCTGCTTCTTTACGAAATCTCTAACCGTTTGGTATGGGATAAGGCAGCCAAGGACGAAGCAGGACTTGCCGCTTTCTTTAAGAAGAACCGCAAGCGCTATGCCTGGACCGAGCCACGCTTTAAGGGCATTGCCTACAACTGTAAGGATGCTGCCGACGTTGAGGCTGTAAAGCGTTCTATTAAAAAGGTCGACTTTGCCGACTGGGCAGAAACCCTTCGCAAGCAGTTCAACGACTCAACATTGCGCATTAAGGTAGTCAAAGGTGTGTTCAAGAAGGGCGATAATGCTCTGGTTGACCGTGAAGTCTTCCATAAGGACACAACCTATACAGCACCTAAGGGGTACGAGCATGTAGCCGTATTTGGCAAGACTCTCAAGGCTCCTAAGACTTACGACGATGTTCGCGAACTCGTGGTTGCCGATTATCAGGAGTATCTTGAGAAACAGTGGATAGCCGACCTCCGCAAGCAATATCATGTTGTACTGAACGAGGAGGTACTTGCAACAGTCAATAAGCATTAAGCCTTGCGGTCGGTTGCTGATAAAGTATTCACCCTCTCTTATACATTAATATATATAGTAACAAGACATAAATGCACAAACAGAACAAATTGATTATAGCCATTCTGGCGCTCCTTGTCTGCGCTGGTACAATGGCAAATGCTGGACATCCTTCTGCCAAGAAGCATGTGGTTGTGGCTGATACAACCGATATGGCTGTGTCTCTGCCCGACACAACCGAGAGCCGTCCGGTTGTCGACAATGATATTCCGACACATAGCATAGCCGATGAGGTTATATGGGTTGTGGGCGATGAGCCTATACTTAAGTCGGACGTGGAGATTATGCGACTCCAAGGAGAGGCCGAAGGTGTAGAGTGGCATGGCGATCCCGAATGTGTTATTCCTGAGCAGATAGCCGTACAGAAGCTCTTCCTTCATCAGGCCGAAATAGATTCGCTAACAGTTACCGAGAGCGAGATTGCCCAAAACATCGACATGCAGATTAATCGTTGGATACAACAGGCTGGCTCACGCGAGAAACTGGAAGAATATAAGAAGATGAGCATTACACAACTCCGCTCGCAGCTCCACGACGACTTCCGCAACAATCAGCTCATTCAGCAGATGAAGGAGAAACTGGTTCAGGACATAACCGTTACACCATCCGATGTGCGCAACTATTTCCGCAATATGCCAGAGGATAGTATTCCGTTTGTGCCTACTGAGGTAGAGGTCGAAATCATAACCCGTCAGCCTAAGATTGAGCAAGATGAGATAAACCGCATTAAGAACGAACTGCGCGAGTATACCGAGCGTGTCAATAGTGGCGAGACATCGTTTGCCACTCTCGCACGTCTCTACTCCGAGGATCCTGGATCTGCACGTCAGGGTGGCGAGATGGACTATGTTGGTCGTGGTATGCTCGACCCTGCCTTTGCAGCTGTAGCCTTCAACCTTACCGACCCTAAGAAGATTTCAAAGATTGTAGAGTCGGAGTATGGCTACCACATTATACAGCTCATCGACAAGCGTGGCGATAAAATTAAGGTACGTCACATACTTCGTATACCGCGTGTGTCTGAGGCGGCAACCGACTCCATGCGCTTGCGTCTCGACTCGCTTGCTACCGAAATTCGTGCCGATAAGTTCTCGTTTGAGGATGCAGCGTCTTTTGCATCCGACGATAAGGATACCCGCAACAACCACGGCTTGATGTCGTTCAACGGTGAAGATGGTCGCACATCCAAGTTCCAAATGAAGGATCTGCCAACAGAGGTGGCTCGCGAGGTAGAGAAGATGGAGGTTGGCGATGTCTCCAACGCTTTCCGAATGATTAACGAGAAGGGCAAGACTGTTGTTGCAATCGTCAAACTTAAGAGTCGCACCCCGGCCCACCGTGCAACAATAACCGAAGACTTCCAGGTGATGAAGAACCTCGTGCTACAAAAGGAGCGCGCCGACTTCCTACACCAGTGGGTAGTAAACAAGATTAAGACCACGTACGTGCGAATGAAGGATCGCTACAAGTCGTGCAATTTCGAGTATGAAGGTTGGGTAAAGTAATCCTCCAACCTCCCCACACAAATGTGGAAGGAGAGTAATATTATAGAAATGAAGAAACAAAATCCTATAAAATTCAATTGGCATAGAACGGTTTCGCTGACCGTTCTATGCCTTTTTGTATTTTCTCTGTTCTCGGCATTAGCCGCACCATACAAGCAAAAGAAGCGCAAGAAGACCGACGAGCGTGTGTATCTTGTGCATGCCGACGAACTTAGTTATGATGTTTACAGTGCCGTGCCCGATGCTCAGATTCTACGTGGCAAGGTACACTTTACGCATGCCGGTTCGCAGCTTACATGCGATAGTGCCTACTTCTATCAAGAGTCCAACTCGGTTGAGGCTTTCGGACATGTACACTTCCGTCAGGGTGACACGCTGTCGCTTACATGCGACTATGCCGACTATAACGGAGCCGACCAGATGATGCATGCACGCCATAAGGTGGTGCTAAAGCATCGCACGCAGACATTGTACACTGATTCGCTCGATTACGACCGTATATACGACCTTGCCTACTTCTTCGAGGGTGGCAAGTTGGTAGATGGCAAGGACCGCCTTGTTTCCGATTGGGGTGCTTATAGCACTGCCACACGTCAGGCTTCGTTCTATTATGGTGTCGAGATGTATTCCGGTAAGAACCATATCACCACCGACACCCTGCACTACGACACACGTACATCGATAGCTCATATTGTAGGTCCTTCTACCGTAACGTCTAAAGGAAGCATTATTCACACCACTAATGCATATCTCAACTCGCGTACCGACCAGTCACAACTCTTTGGTCGTTCTACAATTGTCGACAAGGACAAATCGATAACTGGCGACTCGCTTTTCCATAACAGTAAGACTGGTCTTAATGAGGGTTTTGGTAATGTGATATATATCGACAAGGAGAACAAGAACGAGCTTCGTGCCGAGCATGTGTTATACAACGAACATACGGGTTATGGCTATGCCACCAAACGAGCCCTGATGCTCGACTACTCGCAGAAGGACACCCTTTGGATGCATGCCGACTCGCTTAAAATATATACCTTCAACATGGGCACCGACTCTGTATATCGCAAGGTACACGCATTCCCACATGTGCGTGCCTACCGTCAAGACCTTCAGGCTGTGTGCGACTCGCTTGTGTTCAATTCGCAAGACTCATGCATGACCATGTATCGCGACCCTATAGCATGGAACATAAACCGACAGCTACTGGGCGAGGTAATGAAGGTATATATGAACGATTCCACCATACGCAAGGCCGAAATAATAGGTCAGGCCCTATCTGTTGAGCAGGTTGATGACAAGAACCACTTCAACCAAGTGTCATCTACACGTATGGATGCTTATTTCATTGATGGTGCCATGCGCCGTGCCGATGCCGTGGGCAATGTCAAGACAGTGTTCTACAACACCGACCAAAAGGATTCTGTGCTTACCGAGCTCAATTATCTCGAGACCGACACCATGCGCATGTATATGTCGCCCACACGTCAGCTCGAAAAGATATGGGCATCTAAGTCGGTTGGTACAATGTATCCCGTAACCCAGATACCGCCCGACAAGTATCGACTATCCGAATTCGCTTGGTTCGACTATGTTCGCCCAACCGATAAGGACGACGTCTTTAATTGGCGTGGCAAGAAGGCGGGGTCGGAGCTTAAGGCAGTAAGAAGACGCGAAGCGCCGATTAGGAATTTTGAATTTTGAATTTTGAGTTTTGAATTATGCGCTATGCGCATTTTGAATTATTGAGTTGTGAATTATGAGTTGTTGAGTTGCGAATTCATAATTTCTAATTGAATAATTCCTAATCGGCGTAGCCGACAATTCAAAACTCACAATTCAAAACTCACAACTCAAAATGCGCATAGCGCATAATTCAAAATTCACAACTCAAAATTCACAACTCAAATATGCCTTACTTCTTCAATCGTCGCCCTCGTGGTTTCCATTACACTCCGCGCTTCAGCAATGAGCGTCGCGATATTCTTGACAGTCTGCGTCGTGGAGTAAGTCCCGAGCAACTTGCACATCAGTCGGCCGAGGAGGCAGCTGCCTATCAGCGACATAGATGCCGTGCGTCGGCATTGCCTGGTTGCATTATAGCGTTGGCGGTAGTGTTGCTTGGCGTTCTGTTTATGATGTTGATGTATTAAAAGCAAATCAATAATAATATATTCGATAATATGAGCGATATAATACAACTTCTTCCCGATTCTGTGGCCAATCAGATAGCTGCAGGCGAGGTTATACAGCGCCCGGCAAGCGTTATAAAGGAGTTGGTGGAGAACTCTATAGATGCCGGTGCCACTTCTATTAATGTGGTGTGCACCGACTCTGGCCGCACATCCATACAGGTTGTCGACAATGGCAAGGGTATGTCCGAGACTGATGCACGTCTCTCTTTTGAGCGACATGCCACGTCTAAGATACGCCAGGCCGACGACCTCTTCAATCTTCACACCATGGGTTTCCGTGGCGAGGCGCTTGCATCTATAGCTGCTGTGGCACAGATTACGCTCAAAACCCGACTCAAAGGCGACGACGTTGGCACACAATTGTCTATAGCAGGCTCGCGTTTCGTGTCGCAAGACCCTTGCTCTTGTCCCGTGGGCAGCAATTTCCTTATCGAGAATTTGTTTTATAATGTGCCCGTTCGTCGCAAGTTTCTCAAGTCCAACGCCACCGAACTCAACAACATCATAACCGCCTTTGAACGTATGGTGCTTGTCAATCCCGATGTGGCTTTCACGCTATACAACAACCAGAACGAGCTGTACAACCTAAAGGCGGGTTCCTTGCGCCAGCGCATAGTGGATGTCTTTGGCAAGAAAATCAACCAACATCTCCTTACGCTCGACATCGATACCACGATGTGCAAGATTAATGGCTACGTGGGCAAGCCAGAGTCGGCACGCAAGAAGGGCGCACGCCAGTTCTTCTTCGTTAACGGACGTTATATGAAGCATCCTTATTTCCATAAGGCTGTTATGTCTGCCTACGAGCGACTCATACCCGAAGGCGACCAGGTGCCTTACTTTATCTACTTCACCGTCAAGCCCCAAGATATCGACGTCAATATCCATCCTACCAAGACCGAGATAAAATTTGAGAACGAGTCTACTATATGGCAGATTCTTGCGGCAGCCGTTAAGGATGCAGTTGGCATGTTTAAGGATGTCACAGCTATCGAGTTCGACACCGAGGGACAACCCGACATACCTGCTCTTGGCGATGCCGCCGACGAGGTTAAGGTGCCCAAACTACAATACAATCCTTCGTACAATCCCTTCAACGAGTCATCACCACGCAGGCATGATACCGTGCCTGGGCAGTGGGAGCGCCTATACGACGGACTTGCTGGTAGTTCCACACACCAACCATCGTTATTCCCATCGGCTAATGATGGTATAGTAAAGTCGAAAGCCAGTGCCATTCCGGCTGATGGCATAATGCAGTCACGTCGATTTGCACAACCAGAGACACCTGACGAGGTGGCAACCGAAATGCCAGATAGTGATACGCCAGAAACTGTTTTGGAGAGTCCGATAGAAGAGAAGTCGCCCGTACACTATCAGTATAAAGGCCAGTATATTATGACTGCCGTCAAGTCGGGACTGATGATTATCGACCAGCATAGAGCCCATACATGCATACTATACGAACGCTATCTTGCACAGACAGCCGACCGTAAGGCATACAGCCAGAAGTTGCTCTTCCCTGAGACTATACACTTCGCCACTGCCGACGACACAACCATGCGCGCTATATTGCCCGAGTTGCAGTCTATAGGCTTTGAGATATCAGAGCAGCCCGATTGTACCTACACCATCAATTCTGTTCCAGCAGGGCTCGATGGGCTTAATTACGTAACACTTGTGCAAGACCTCGTGGCTACAGCTGCCGACAAACCCTCATCACCGGCCCAGGATATATGCCATGCCGTAGCCCTCGAACTTGCCCGTAATGCTGCTGTAGCCTACGGACAGGTGCTAACCAATTTGGAGATGGAGAACATCGTGAACGACCTCTTTGCCTGCTCAAACTTCAATTACACCCCCGACGGCAAGCGTGTGCTTACGTTGTTAAGACAAACCGAGATGGAAAGGCTACTTGGGTGAAAAAAGGAGCCTAAAATGTTCAATTTATAAGATATTTTAGACATTTAGGCAACATTTTTATCAAAAACGTATGCCGATTTAGTTTTTATTAGTACCTTTGTGGCGAATTAAAGGGGGCAGTATGCCCTTTCGAAACAGATAAATATTGATTGTTAAATAAAAAAGGTTATGAAAAAGTTATTAATTGTTTTGGCAATGTGTGGCTTGACAATGGGTGCTAGCGCTCAGGAGACAACCACAGATCCTGTACAGAAGTACAGCGTTGCAACTAATTCATTCTGGAGCAATTGGTTTATTCAGGTAGGTGCTGATTGGAATGCTTATTATTCTAACGAGGAGCACGGACAGGGTCTTTCACACAGCCCATTCAAGGGTTTCCGCGCCGTTCCTGGTTTCTCTGTAGCAGTAGGTAAGTGGTTCACACCAGGTCTCGGTCTTCGTACCAAGTTCCAGGGTGTTTGGGGCCGTCAGGTATACGATGACGTTAAGCACACACGTAAAATGTGGACACTTAACGAGAACGTTCTCTTCAACCTCAGCAATATGCTTTATGGCTACAACCCTGAGCGTGTTTGGAACTTTGTTCCTTTCCTCGGTGGTGGTATCAACCGTAACTGCAGCGACAACAACTACGCTATGAACCTCTCGTTCGGTATCCTCAACACATTCCGCGTAAGCAACAAGGTTGGCATCAACTTCGAGCTTGGTTGGAACTATGCTGAGGAGGACTTCGACGGTATCTCAGCTGGCAAGGGTAGCCGCATATGGGAAGGCAAGGACAATCGCCTCTATGCTGAGGTAGGTCTTACATTCAACCTTGGCAAGGCTACATGGGAGAAGACTCCAGACGTAGACGCTATCAAGGCACTCTCACAGAGCCAGATCGATGCTCTTAACGCACAGCTCAACGATGCTAACTCAGAGAACGCTCGCCTTAAGAACCTCCTTGCTGAGAAGAAGAATGAGGCTCCTGCATCTGTTAAGAACTACAGCAACGCTCCTATGTCAGTATTCTTCAACATCAACAAGGCTAAAGTTGCTTCGCGCAAGGACCTCGTAAATGTTAAGGGTCTTGCCGATTACGCTAAGGAGAACAATGTTAACCTCGTAGTTACTGGCTACGCTGATAGCGCTACTGGTTCTGCTGCTTACAACCAGAAGCTTTCTGAGCGTCGTGCAGAGACTGTTGCCAACGAGCTTGTTAAGATGGGCGTTAGCCGCGACCAGATTACAACAGAGGGCAAGGGTGGTGTTAAGGACCTCTCACCAGTTTCTTACAACCGTCGCGCTACTGTTAAGATCGCTGACTAATAACATGCGTTCGGTCTGCCTTCCAAGGCAGATAGCATAAAAAAATAATGATGGCACACTTCCATGTATTGGAAGTGTGCCATCTTTTTTTTATAATTATCGTTGTCCAATGAATACGTTATCATCGGCTTGCGATAACGTTAAGTAAGTATTCATATTTATCTTTATATATGAACGGCAATCTGTAGGAGGGTATGGCATCCCTGCCATACCCACTCTGACATGATAGTACTGCCGATTTAGTGGGTATGGCAAGGATGCCATACCCTCCTACTATATGTAAAGATTATTTTGAACTGTTACTTATCTATAGTCTTACGAATACGTTATCATTTTTAGAACTGAAGTTTATCGGTGAGATGACATTCTAATTAGAATGTTAAAGGGCACATATAGTAGGAGGTACGGTCTCCGAACCGTACACGCAAGTAGCATATTATAAATAGTATTGCCACAAGCGTGGTACGGTTCGGAGACCGTACCTCCTAAAAATATCCTAAAAGGCTATTCACTCCCCTCCCTATTGGGGAGGGGTTGAGGGTGAGGCTTTTGGGGTGAGTCTTTCTATTTCTTTTCCCTCCACTCCTTAGGATTCATTCCAAAGTGTTTCTTAAAGCATTGCGAGAAGTAGCGTGGCGTACCAAAGCCGAATAGGTATGCAGTATCGGCTATGGAAGCCGAGGCGTTATTGCATAGATGTTCGGCGGCTCCAGATAGGCGTCTGCTTAGTATATACTCGTTAGGTGTCATGCCTGTTATAGCCTTAAACTTGGTGTAGAAGTTGGTGCGACTCATAAGCAGCATGCGCGCAATATTGTCTACCGACAGCTCAGAGTCGGCAATGTGAGCACTTATAATCTCGTCGCACTTCTGCATAAACTCTCTGTCAAGATTGTTTGTGGCAAACTGCTGGGCATCCTTCATTTGCAGACCATCTGCAGATATGCGCTGTTGCAACATAGAGCGCATGCGCAAAAGGGCTGCAACACGAGCCAACAGCACCGAAGGGTTGAAGGGCTTGGCCACATAATCGTCGGCACCGCAACGCAATCCCTCTACCTCGTGTTCGGCAGCACTCATGGCTGTAAGCAGCAATATCGGAGTATGACTTATCGATATGTCGCTCTTTATAGCCTTGCACATCTCCTTGCCATCCATTACCGGCATCATAACATCGCTTACAATAATGTCGGGATTCTCGGCACGTGTCATGTCGAGCCCCTCCTTGCCGTTGTGCGCTGTTATAACCATGTATAGCGGACTGAATATGTCGCGCAGCGTGTCGAGCAATTCGTTGTTGTCCTCCACAATCAATACCTTTGCCGTGCCCTCGCTCTTGGTTGGCTCATTATTGGCAGTCTTGGTTTCCGGTTGAGACAATACCTCGGCTATCTCGTCCTTGCTGAACAGCTTATTGCTCTTAGGCAGCTCCACAACAAACATAGATCCGTATCCCTCAGAGCTAAGCACGTTTATCGAACCGTGATGACGCTCCACAATGTTTTTTTACAAGAGCCAGTCCGATACCCGTTCCACGTTTTGTGGCAGCGCTGTTGTTATCGTTGTTGGCTTGGTAGAAACGTTCAAAGATATGCTCAATGTCGGCAGAAGCAATGCCAATGCCATTGTCTATAACACGTATTATGGCATGCTCATCGGTCTGGTCGAGCCTTACCTCAATCATGCCCTTTTGCTGGTTTACGTATTTAAAGGCATTGGCTATTAGGTTGTACACCACCTTCTGCATCTGTCGTTGGTCGTACCAACACTCTATCTTGTCGGATGTAGCCGAGAAGCTAAAGTCGATAGCCTTGGTGCGTGCCATATCCTCAAAGCCTATTGTTATGTCCTTTACCAGTTCCACAAGGTTGTGTTTGCCCACACTAAGACGTGTATAGCCCTGTTCTATCTTGCGGAAGTCGAGCAACTCGTTTACCAAACCCAGCATCATGCTGGCATTTTGGTTTACACTCTTAAGACTCTTTGCTATAAGCGAGTTGTGCTGCACGTTCTGCATAACATAGTCGAGTTTGGCAATGATGAGAGTCAAAGGCGTGCGAAACTCATGTGATATACTTGTAAAGAATTGCAGTTTGGCTTTGTTCAATGTTTCTTCGTTCTGTCGGTCCTTCTTCTCCATGGCAAGCGAGGTCTCAAGCAACAGTTGCGACCGCTTGAAATAGTAGAATGCGCATATCAACGCCACTATAATACCTATATATATAATGTAGGCAAAGGTGGAAAGATATAGCGGTGGCGACACCTTGACACACATGCTAAGCATAGCCACATCGCCTCCCGACTGCCATGCCGACGGCTTCTTTCTTATCTCCAAAGTATATTTTCCAGCAGGCAGCTTAGGGAAGGCAATGCTCTTGCCATCTGTCTGATACCATCTGTCGTCATATCCTCGCAGTCGATACTCGTATATCGAACGGCTAATGCTGTTGGCATAACCGTCGGTAGCAAATCGAAATGCAATGTTGTTCTGGTCGTATTTCAGGTGAATATGGTTGGTAAGGTATATTGCTTTGTCTATAATTCCGGTGCCGTCGTCGGGCAGACAAATCTTGCCGTTAACCTCAAGTCGCGATAGGTAGATTCGGCTGTTCGACTTCTGTGCAAATATCTTGCTAATGTCCATTACAACCATACCGCCGATGCCTCCTACAAACAGATTGTTGCCCACAGCCAACAATCCACAACCACGGTTGATACCTGCCAACTGGAAGTCGTGCGCAAACTCCATGTTGCGAAAACTATCGTCCATTGTGTTGAACAATCCAACACCACGTTCGGTGCTATACACAATATAGTTGCCTATATTGGCAAAGGCATAGCAGAAGTTGCTCATCACGTCGCTGTTGTCTGTATTGAAAGCCTTGAAAGCTTGCTGACTCTCATTAAGTCGATAGAAGCCTCCTCCCGACGATGCTACATATATGCGTCCTCGGTTGTCCTCGCCGATGTATTTAAAGTTGTTTATGCCCAGTCCGGCACGTCCCGCCTTGTAATAGTGGTCTATATGGTGTGTCTTGATGGATATCTTGTATATGCCCTTTAAGTCGGCAACCCACAGGTAGCCTTTACGGTCGATATGCAGATACATCTCGCTCGTGTTCCTAAGGGTGGAGTTCACTTCCTCTATTTTGTATGTGTCGACGTTCATCGTCCACAAACCGTTTTGGGTTGTGAAGAACAGTTGGTTGTTGTACAGTTTTAGGTCGATTATGCGGTTGCCTATCTTTTCAGCCAATTTAGGGTTAAGGTTCTGCAGATTACAGAATTTTCCAGTCTTTATATCCAGCACCGATAGGCTTCCCATATACGTACCTATGTATAGTTGGTCGCGTATAGGGTCGTAGTCTATAGCCTTCAGGTTGTATTGTGGCAGCGAGTTGGCAGTATTGTTAGCCATATATCGCCTTACAAGATGTGTGTTGTGGTCTATACAGTTCAGTCCGCCTCCCTCAGTACACACCCATAAGTCGCCTCGTTTGTCGGTAGTCATATTGCCAATAAAGGCATTGGATAGGCAATAAGGGTTGTTGATGTCGGCAGCCACAAATCTGAACGACTCGTTATCTGGCGTAAAATAGTTCACGCCACCATAGTATGTACCCAGCCACAGCGTGCCCTGGTTGTCCTTTACAACTGGGAACACCGATTGATGGCTTAGGCTTTGCTGACTGTTGGTATGGCTATAAACGGTAAATTTGCCGGTATGGATGTCGAGTCGGTTAAGTCCGAAAAAGGTACCCATCCATATATTGCCTTGGTTGTCCTCGGCAATCTGTCGTACATTATTGCTGCTTATATGGTCTTGCACACGTGTGTCTATATTGTTAAGCACGGCATTGTTGTTCTCTTCCTTAGCCGTATCCTCGTCTGTATAATAATGTGTGCAGTTGCCCTTTGGCGATATGCGGTAGCAGCCCTTGTCGCGCGACGATACCCATATATTTCCTTTCGTATCCTGAAATATTGCCTCAATGTATGCCCCTTTGATTGATAGAGTGGTGCGTCGGGTTTTCTTGTTGAAGTAGAATAGGCCGTTATGTGTGCCAAACCATAATGTGCCACGACTGTCTATATGCAGCACTTTGATATTGTCTTTTGTAAGTTGCCCCATGCAGTGTGTAGATTGCTTGGCAATGTTGTATATGTATACGCTGCCACGACTTGCGTAATAAATCTTGCCCGAATGGTGGCATAGTGTGGTAACACCTTTTTTCACCAGCACCGTGTTGCTTTGAGTGGCAAAGTCGATGCATACAATAGAGGTGCCCAATTGGAAATATATATTGCCTTTCTCGTCGCCGCAAATCCATCTCACTTCAAGATTCCGAGGGGGAATGTTTCTTAAAGTCTTTATAGCAGTGAGATTGTTGCCGTCGAACACATTGATACCCTCCTCTGTGCCAAACCACATACGTCCTAATTTATCTTGGTATATGGACAGCACAGATAGCTGCGACAGTCCGTCCTTAATAGACAGATGTCTGAACTGTATGGCGCATATATTTGTGGTTATTGCGCAGGCTATTAGTATTAGAAATATTCGTTTCGTGAACTTCATGTGTAATAAGTAGATGTCTTTATTAGTTGTAGTGGTTGTAAAAGTACATATTTTATGTTAAATGAGCAAAAAAACAAGTGAAAATACATTGTTAATCGGTGCTAACGGCCTTATTTTTTATAAATGCCATAACATTCGCAAAGTGTGTTATCGCAAACACTTTAATAGGTATGCTTAATAAGTTAAAAAACAAATCGCGTACAATTACTACATACCGACTGTACAATTGCAAGCGATAGGAGTGTTTAATTTAATCTAAATTTGCAATCGAAAATCAAAATATGTAAATATTTACTACATACACACACCACCCACCCCTACATTAATATAATATATGTAGCGAAAAAACAAACTAAATCTAAATATAAACAACCCAAACTAACGATCTATGCAGAAATCAAATCTTTTACTTAAAGGCTTGATGCTTGGCGTTTCGGCCAGCATGTATCCGGCATTTGGAAATGCCGCTGCTACATCGCCAGTACAGAACAGTATTGTCAATGTACAGCAAGAAACATCTACCATTAAAGGTATAGTAGTAGACGAAACGGGAGAACCTATCATTGGTGCTTCTATTAAGGTGAAGGGCTCGCAGAACGTAGGTAGCATTACTGGTATCGACGGCGACTTCTCTCTTAAGGGAGTAAAGAAAGGTTCTACCATTGTTATTACTTATATTGGTTTCCAGACCAAGGAAGTTAAGGTTACAAGCGATAATCTTAAGATTCAGCTTCAGAGCGACTCTCAGAACCTTAACGAGGTGGTTGTAGTAGGTTACGGCACACAGAAGAAGGTTAATATGTCGGGTGCTGTTGCATCTATCAACATGAATGAGCTTACCGAGAGTCGTCCTATCACCAACGTTTCACAGGCTCTTGCTGGTCTTGCAGCTGGTGTAAACGTATCGTCTGGTAGCAACATTCCTGGCAACGATAACGCTTCTATTCTTGTGCGTGGTCAGGGTACCCTCAATTCTTCTTCACCTCTTATCATAATCGATGGTGTAGAGCAGGGCATCAACACCGTTAATCCGCAGGATATCGAGTCGGTATCAGTATTGAAGGATGCTGCTTCGGCTTCTATCTACGGTTCGCGTGCTGCCAATGGCGTTATCCTTATCACTACAAAGAAGGGTAAGTCGGGCAATATCAAGGTAGACTATAACGGTTATGTTTCGTTCCAGTCTATCCGTAAGACCCTTACTCCGGTGTCAAACTATGCCGACTACATGGAACTCATTAACGAGGGTTACCAGAACTCAGGCTTGGCTCTTCCTTTCAAACCAGCAGGCACCGAAGGCAGCATGATTGACGCTTGGCGCAACAACAGCGACCCTCTTAAGTATCCTAACACCGACTGGATTGATGAGACTTTCCGCACATCAACCGCAACCAACCATGTAATATCGCTTAGCGGCGGTAGCGACAAGTTGCGTATGTATGGCTCGTTTGGCTATACCGACAATCCCGGTGTAATGGAGAACACCGGTATGAAGAAGTATACTGTACGTCTTAATATGGATGCCGACGTTACATCTTGGCTTAACATTGCCATGCAGATTGGCGGATATGTAAGCGACATGGAGCCGGGACAGAAGGAGATTAGTAACCTCTTTACATATGCTTCTGCCACAACTCCAGGTATGGTGTTCCGTGCTCCTGACGGACGCTATGGTGCAATGAACAACTCGGAAGACGATAGCCAGTGTGCTACCAACAACCCTCTCATTCGTCTTAACAAATGGGACGGACAGAACCGCAAGAACAATATACGTCCTCGCTTTGTTGCTACATTGAAGCCGTTTAAGGGATTCTCGCTCACCGGTTCGTACAGCTATGAGTTGCTCGATCAGGAATACCACTACAAGCCAGTGTTTATTGATGGCTACAACTTCCTTACCAACGAGCAGACATATACCAACCGTGGCAAGACTTCTATACAGTATTATGATGGTAAGGTAGAGCGCTACTTCAACGACCTTGTTGCACGCTATGACACCAAGGTACTGAAGAACAACCTCGCTATCGGAGTTATGGCTGGTCTCTCTAACGAGCTTTATCGCTCAAAGAACTTCTCGGCTACACGTCAGGATATGACCGACCTTTCTATGGATGTTATCAACGGTGCTACTGGCGAGTCTACATCTTCAGGCTCAAGCACAGAATGGGCTATGCGCTCATATTTCGGCCGTTTGAACCTTAACTGGCAGGAGAAGTATCTCTTTGAGTTTAACCTTCGTGCCGATGGTTCATCACGTTTTGCAAAGAACGAGCGTTGGGGTTATTTCCCATCAGCATCTGCTGCATGGCGTATCGACCAGGAGAAGTTTATGGAAGGTGTTTTGGGTGGCAACCTCAGCAACTTGAAGCTTCGCTTGTCTTACGGTGCATTGGGTAACAACTCAGTAGGCAACTACGACTATCAGTCGCTCTATACCACAAGTGGCAACAACTACGTGCTTGGCAACATGATGGTTACCGGTCTTGCACTTGCTGGCATATCAAATGTCGACCTTACATGGGAGTCGACAAAGGTGTTCAACGTAGGTCTTGACTTTGGATTCTTCAACAACCGCTTGACAGGTACTGTTGACTGGTTTAATAAGAAGACCACTGGCATTCTTATCAACCTTCCTGCACCAGCTGTACACGGTACAACATCATTGCCTAAGCAGAATAGCGCTGAGGTAACCAACCGTGGTCTTGAGATGTCACTCGGATGGCAGGATAAGATTGGTGGGTTCAGCTATGGCGCCAATGCAAACTTTGCTTACATCACAAACAACGTAGACAAGTTCAAGGGTAAGGACAAGGGTGGTATGTCGCTTAGTGGCGCAAGCCTTATATGGGAAGGCCACAGCATCAACTCGCAGTATCTTATGCGTGTAGACCGCATCCTTCAGACTGATGAGGATATGAAGCTTGTTGAGGCTATGCTTGCCAACAACCCTGATGCATTCAAGGCATTTGGTACACCACAGAAGGGTGACTTTCTTTACAAGGATCTCAACGGTGACGGCATTATCGACAATAACGATAAGGAGATTGTAAGCGACGGTACAAACCCGAAGTTCACATTTGGTCTTAACCTCAATGCTTCTTACAAGGGATTTGATATCTCGGCATTGTTGCAGGGACAGCTCGGCATCAAGACATTCTGGATGAACACAGCTTACAACACACCAAGTGTGCGCTTTGGTTATCAGATTAACAAGGAAGTTGCAGATGGCCGCTGGTATGAGGGCCGTACAGATGCTACATATCCACGTCTGCTCCAGTACTCAGACACACGCAACATGAAAAACAGCGACTTCTATCTTGAAGACCGCTCGTTCCTTAAGATTCGCAACATCCAGCTTGGCTACACTGTACCACAGGCAATTACACAGAAGTTCTTTGTACAGCGCCTCCGTGTATACTGCAGCTTGGAGAACTTCTTTACATTCACAAGCTTCAAGGGCTTCGATCCTGAGGTTAGTGGTATGAACTATCCTACAATGAAGCAGTGCACATTGGGTCTTAACATCTCGTTCTAATCTTTAAAACAGACATTCATTATGAAAAAGATAACTATATTATCAGCAGCACTTGCCTTGACAATGTCTTTGACAGGTTGCTACGACTTAGATAGATACCCCACTGACAAACTCTCGTCAGGAACCTACTTTAAGACTGAGGAGCATGCAAAGTCGGCAATTGTGGGTGTATACAGCCGCTTGCAAAACGACAACGTTTTCGGTTTGCAGTTCTCTATGGACTGTCTTGGTGGTATAGCAATGGGTTACGATAATGCATCGTATACCAATATACAGCGTGGAACATACGACGTTACTAATAGCCAGGTTAGCAACAAGTGGTCTAACCTTTACGAGAGTATTGCACGTGCCAACATCGTATTGCAGAACATTGACGGATGCTCTATGAGCGATGAGCTTAAGGCTCAGTACAAGGCTGAGGCACGCTTCTTGCGTGCTCTCTTCTACAACGAGTTGCTTAACTTCTTTGGTGGAGTGCCTATCTATGATGAGACTACTGATGTTTCGAAGGACTTTGCCAATATGAAGAATCCACGCAGCACAGCCGATCAGGTGCGCAAGTTTATTCTCGACGACTTGGCTGTTGCATATAATGCACTGCCACAGTCATGGGGATCGGCCGATTACGGTCGTGCTACAAAGTATGCTGCACGTGCTCTTGAGGGTAAGGTTTACCTCTACAACAAGCAGTATGCTGAGGCTAAGACTTGCTTCGAGGATGTAATTCAGCATGGTGGCTATTCTCTGTACAACGATTATGCCGGACTCTTCTTGCCTGGTGGTGACGAGAGTAACGAGATGATATTTGCCGTACAGAATATGGGAGGCGTAGGTACCGACTTTGGTATGCCTATGTGTTTCTACATGGGTACACGTGCTTCTTATGGTTCTTGCTGGAACAACGTGATGGTGGCAACTACATTTGCCGACTCGTATGAGTGGAAGGATGGCCGCCAGTTTAGTTGGAAGGAGTACTTTGCTGGCACTGAGTTGGCCGACTATGAGACTAACAACGCAACCAAGGCAAAGTTCTTTAACTCTACATTCAAGGGTTCAAAGGTTACTACATTTACCGCATACCGCGATCAGATTAAGCAGTTGTATGCCGATCGCGACCCACGTATGACAGCTACTCTCATCACTCCGTACAGTGATTATCTTGGCTGGTACAAGAATGCAGAGGCTCCTTCTGTCTTAGTACTTCCAGTAGCTAGCATAAAGGATGGTAATGGATATATCCGTGTAAATGGTGGTTACAATTGCTACTTGTGGCGCAAGTTCGTTCCAGCAGGCGATATGAACGGTTCAATGAACAATCGTGCCGATACTCCTATCAACTTCCCTCTCATCCGCTATGCTGATGTATTGCTGATGATGGCAGAGTGTGAGTGGGCTTTGAACAACGATGCTGTTGCCATTGATTATATCAACCAGGTACGTCAGCGTCCGTCTGTAATGATGCCTAAGCTCACTTGGAATGGAGTAGACAGCCCAGTAAATGTAAAGACTCACGACGAGGTATTTGCACGTCTGCGCCATGAGCGCGCTGTAGAGTTTGCAGGCGAGGGTCTTAGCTTCAATGATATGAAGCGTTGGGGATTGCTTGAGACTCTCAACGGCAAGTCTGAGAACGAAATCACAGGCAAGTCACGCTACAAGAGAGCTGTGTCAAGTCGCGATTACTTGTGGCCTATACCGTCAAGCGAAATTGAGAAGAATCCTGATTTGACTCAGAACCCAGGTTGGGCAGCAGATACTGAAGAGTAATAAGGATATTATAATCGTTTCAGATTTCAAATATCAATAGAGTTAGTTAATGAAGAGCTGACGGAAGTTCTACAGAGGTAGGATGCTTCTGTCGGCTCTTTTTCTTTGAAATACTATTTTATTCTCATTGGATTCTTAAATATATATAACCTAAATACTACTTTAAAATGAAACGAATACTAATAGCATTGGTAGTGTTTGCTGCCGCTTTGTCGGTGCATGCTTATGAGAAGCGCGACTTGCTGCAACGCTCTGCTACCGAGGCTGAGGTTAAGGCAAGTCTTGTGATGGACCAGAAGTGGGTGCCTTATCCTGCTTATACCGACCGCAATGGATGGAATAATCTGCTTGGCGACTATCGCGAAAGTATTATAAAGACAGGCGAGAAATGTCTCGACTACAAATGGGAGGTGGTTAAGGCAAGCCAATACTTGGAGTTTGAGAAGTCGGGTAGCCGCAACATTATGGAGATACCCAATAATCGCAACTCTACTGCTTTCGGTAGATTGCTAATGGCAGAGCTTGCCGAAGGCAAGGGACGATTCCTTACCGACATAATGGATGGTGTGTTCTACTTTTGCGAGCAAACAACATGGGCTGAGTCGGCTCATCTTGTACGTTTTCAAGAGTCGGGACGTGCTATACCCGACTATCGTACCGATGTTCTCGAGCTTAAGCAAGGCGGACTTGCACAGATGCTGTCGTGGACATACTACTTCTTGCACGATCAGCTCGACAAGATAGACCCTATTATATCCCTACGCTTGCGCCATGAGCTACAGAAACGCGAGCTCGATCCATTTATCAATCGTACCGACTTCTGGTGGATGGCATGGAAGGAAAGTCCTACAGTTTTTGTAAACAACTGGAATCCTTGGTGCAATGCCAACGCCTTGTTGTGCTACATGCTATTGGAGAACGACCGCGACAAGTTGGCCAAGGCTGTATACAAGTCAATGGTTTCGGTAGACCGATACCTAAACTATGTAAAGGCTGACGGAGCTTGCGAGGAAGGTGCCACATATTGGGGACACGCCTTTGGCAAGTTGTTCGACTATCTATCCGAGTTGCAGATGATAACTGGTGGCAAGGTGTCGCTATTCAACAACAAGCTTGTTAAGGATATGGGCGAGTTTGTTGCCAAGTCGTATATTGGCAATGGCTATGCAGTAAACTTTGCCGACGCATCGGCACACGTAAGCAATTATATGGCATTGGTATATCGTTGCGGCAAGGCATTAGGCAGCCGCGAGATGATGGATATGGCTGTAGACTGCTTTAAGGAAAGACCTGAAGCCGTTACATCTGTATGGCTCGACACCTACAAGCAGATAGAGGCAATGAAGGTGCTTAAGGAGATGAGTCAGGCAAAGGGCGGCTACAAGGCAGATGCCTTTACATGGTATCCGCAGACAGAGTTCTGCTATATGCGCAATGCCGAAGCCTTCTTTGCTGGTAAGGGCGGCTACAACGACGAAAGTCATAACCATAACGATATCGGCTCGTTTGTGCTCTACTACAACAATACGCCTATTATGATTGATGCAGGTGTAGGTACATACACACGCCAGACATTCTCGTCAGAGCGTTATACTATATGGACAATGCAGGGCAACTACCACAACATTCCGATGATTAACGGTGTGCCTGAGATGTATGGCAAGCAGTATAAGGCAACTAATGCACGTGCCGACCGCCGCTCTATGAGCTTCAGCATTGAACTTGCAAGCGCTTATCCTAAGGAGGCTTGTGTAGACAGTTGGGTGCGTTCTTATCAGCTCAAGAAGAGCAAGCTGTCTATCGCCGACAACTTTAAGTTGAGCGAAGCAAAGGGTGCCAATATCATCAACTTCCTTACTTGGGGCGACGTGGACATATCAAAGAAGGGGGTGGTTAGCATCAACGTTAAGGGTGTAAAGGCTCAGCTAAGCTACGATGCCAATACCTTTGAGCCCGCTATCGAGACTATAGAACTTACCGACAAACGTCTGTCTGATGTTTGGGGCAACAAGATTTATCGTCTGTCGCTTAAGGCTAAGACCGCGACAAAGGCTGGCGTATATAAATATGAGATAACCAAATTAAAATAACAACTTATGAGAAACAAGATGAAGATAGTATTGGCAATGATAATTGCCATATTTGTAGCTGCTCCAATGCAGGCAAAGAAGAAGACGGTGGAGAAGACCGACCGTCAGGTATGGGCCGACCTATGCTATAAGATTTCGCAGCCGGTGCTCGAGAATATGAGCAAGGGAAACTTTCAGAAGGATTTCCCATTAGAACTTAGTCCCACATGGGATGGACGCGATACTAAGGTGGCTTATCTTGAGACATTCGCACGCCTTATGGCTGGCATCAGTCCTTGGTTGGCTTTGCCAGATGATGGTACTCCTGAGGGCAAGCAGCGCAAGCAATTGCACGAGTGGGCTATTCAGGCATACAAGAATGCTGTAGATCCTAACAGTCCGGACAAGATAACATGGCTTACCAATACGTCGCAGCCTTTGTGCGATGCCTCGTATCTGGTAGAGAGTTTTATGCGTGCGCCAGAGGCAACATGGGGACAACTTGACGAGGTAACCAAGAAGCGTTACATCGAAGGACTTAAGAGTTTGCGCACCATTCGCCCTGCCTACAACAACTGGCTACTGTTCCGTGCTATGGTGGAGGTATTCTTCATGAGCATCGGAGAGGACGTAGACGAGTATGCCTTGTCGGTAGGATTGCAGAAGATGTCGGAATGGTATCTTAGCGATGGCTGGTACAGCGACGGTCCAGAGTATGCTATGGACTACTACAACTCGTATGTTATGCACCCGATGATGGTTGAGGTAGTGGAGATGTGCAAGAAGCACAAGTTCAGCACTCCAATCTCGCTCGACCTTGCCGTTAAGCGTATGAACCGCTTCAACACCATTCTCGAGCGCTTCATCTCTCCTGAGGGAGCCTACCCAGCTGTGGGACGTTCGGTGATATATCGTATGGGTGCCTTCCAGACACTCGCTATGTCGGCATGGAAGTATGGATTGCCTAAGGACCTGACAAACGGTTCGGTACGTTCGGCACTAACATGCGTAATGAAGCGTATGTTTGCTGTAGACGGCAACTTTGACGATAAGGGCTACTTGCGCCTCGGATTCGCCGGACACCAGCCTAACCTTGCCAACTACTACTCTAACAATGGTAGCCTCTACATGACATCACTCGTGTTCATGCCACTTGGCTTACCAGCCGATCATCCTTTCTGGACAGCACCAGCTGAGCCATGGACATCGCAGAAGGCATGGAGTGGACAGGAGTTCCCAGAAGACTATCATACATCGTTGAGAAAGTAAACGATTGGTAGAAATACAAACAGGCGGTATTGCTTATTGCAGTACCGCCTGTTTTTATGAATAATAGCCTCAGAAAAGTATATTATATTACTTTGCCATTTAATATAATATACTTTGCCATTTAATATTATATACTTTGCCATTTAATATATATTACTGAACTTTAGCAAGTTCATAGAATTCAGAAGTTAAAGAAGTTAGCGCTCCCTACGGTCGCTAGAATTTATAGCCATTACTCTTTTTGCTGAATATTCAGCTATAAGACATACGGCTTTAAATTCTATAACTTCTTTAAATTCTATAATTTCTTTAAATTCTATAACTTCTTTAAATTCTATAATTTCTTTTTCTATAACTTCTTTAAATTCTATAACTTCTAATATAGCATTACATGTATTCCTTCATAGCGTCGTCGCTAAGGTCGTCAAGCGACTTGCCAGCCTCTTCTGGAAGGATAACGCTCTGAGCCAACTTGTCGAAGCTTGCCTGGCTCTCCTTCTTCAACTCGTCCTCGCTCTTGGCGCTGAGCACAGTCTTAATCTCCTGGTAATCGGGAGCAGTCTCCTTAACCTCACGAATAAACACACACTTGTTGTAGAGCTTCTTCTGCTCGGCGGTCATATTAGGATATACTTTAGTAGCGTCGATAGCCTCTGCCTTAAGGCCACGCCAGCTCTTCATCTGCTGCTTGCGGATGTTCCATATCAAGCCAATCTCCTTAGGAGCCTTAGTACAGATAACCGGACCAGCCTTTACATATTTGCCAAACGATAGAGCCTTAAGGCCAAGATTTGGGAGAGCAAGTGTGGCATTGGCGCTCTGCATGGCAGCAAGAGCAGCCTGAGAGATGATGTTGGCAGAAAGCATACCGCAGTTAACAAACTGCCAGTTAACGGCACCGCGTGTAAGCAGATTGCCCTGATCGTCCTTCATATAAGCCTGAACATAGTATTTGCCGTTAACGTAAAGAGTGTCCTCTTTGTATTGGTATGTGTCAACCATCTTGTGGAACTCGCTCATGTTGTTCCAGATACTGTCTACCGACATAAGGTAGGCGTCAACAGTCTCGTTGCCACTCTTGGTTCCGTCCCACTTCCATTCGTAAGCTTTTTTCTCTTTCTTCTTGTTGTCCTTTGCTACGCCAGCAATTGGGAATGCAATGAGCATAGCCATTGCGATAAGTGCTAATGAAGTTAACTTTTTCATAGTGTTTTTGTTTTTGTAATTATAAATTGGTTAGTTATTATTTGCATTCCAACGTTATGGTGCCCATATCCGATGTCTCCTTGGTTATAGAGCGCGGATAAGTCTCGCCGTCAAAGTAGATGTACTCTACGGGTTTTGGCAGATAGAAGTCGAATGTACCGTCGGCTTTTACCGCTCCAAGACGCATGCGCTTGGTGGAGCTTTTAACTTCTTTGGGACTGTCTACGGCAAAGATGCCAATTCCATGTAGGTCGCGAATGAAGTTCTCGCCCTTTACGGCACGTCCAGTTATGTGCTGGCGATGTCTTGTAATTGTTACCTGCTCGGCATTGGTTCCGAGAGGATGGCTCTTCATCTGCTCAAGCACCTCGGCACGCATCTTGTCTACACCCTCTACTTCGGGGAATCGGTCGTTAACCATACTTAATGCACGATATCGGCCACCAAGAAACTTGTACACTTGTTCGGAGTCTTTGCCATACTGAGCCTTGGCACGCTCAATTTCCTGACTGAATCGCTCGGCCATGAACAAGTCCTTGCGTATCGACTTAACCATGTCAAGCTCAAACTTCAAATCATCAAGCTTGTCCTTGGGCGCATCCTTATGGCTTATCGCCTTTTCGTATATTTCGCATATCTTGGCATAGAAGGCAGGATCGGTATGCTGTGAGCGTTGGTCCCACATATCCTTAGCCTGCTGTATCAAACCTTCGTAGCTGTCGGTAAGAGCAATAACAGGATAGCGGCGCTTCTCCTTAGCCTTGATGCCGGCAAGCTGAATGTCTACACCCTTAATGCCATTGCCTCCAAGATGAATAACGGCATAGCGGTCGAGCTGTTCCTGAAGACTCTGTATCTTATTGTCGAGTTCGTCCATCTTAGGGTTGAGATAGTCGTCGCCCAAGGCCTCGAGCTCCTTTTGGGCATTGGCAAGGTCGGCAGACATCTTGTCAAGCTGTGCCACATCGATAACAAACGACACGATACGTGCACCCGTAGCCGAAGCCTTCTCGGTCTTAGGCCAAGCCGACTCGATATTAAGGTCTTTAATAGAAGTAGAGAATTCTACGTAAGCCTTGCCTTCAACAAAGTAGCCACCGGGGCTATCGTCGTGTTGCACCTCTATGCGGCGCAATGTGTCGGCAATCTCCTCAAGCTCGAATGTTGTGCGAAATCCCGAGCGCAAGCCTTTGGCAACGCATCGTTCGGTAATAGCACTGCCCTTGCGTCCCATTTGGAAAGAGCTCTCACGATTGGCTGTAAGCTGTGTGCTGAAATCGTAAATGTACTTGTTGCCCTTGCGTGTAACGGGCTGAGCCTTATCGTTGGTCTCGGGAGTAATAACCCAATCGCCCTGTGTAGACACAAAGCGCACGGCAGCCGTACCAGATTGAACGTCGGCAGCACTTGCCGCTCCTTGTTTCTTACATTCTATGGTTTGAGCCTGAAGGGCAGATGCAGAAAGGAGTGTAACGATTGATACAAAAAGATGTCTGTTCATTATCTACTGTTAAGTTGTGCTATATCCAGTGTGTGATGTAATGCAGGGTTATTTCACCTGCATAATGTCGTTGTTGAAGTCGCCCAACGAGAATACCTCATCGGTATCGAGCTTCTTGCCATTAAGCATATCCGGTTGCCATGTGCGAACCTCAATCTGCGGTTTGTCGTTGTTGGTGAAGTTCCACAACAAGAAGATATAGCCATCGTCGCTATAGTTGCTTGAACGCCACTTCTGATGCAAGCGCACGCCATAGAAGTTCTTGTTCACATCCGAACGTGTAACAGTACCGCATCCACCGTCCATACCGTCGATGCCAACCTCGTCGAACTGCACGTCAATCCATTTGTTGTTCTTAAAGCAATTGGCAAGGTTGCGCATATACTGGCGCTTGTTCTGCTTGCTGTATACAATCTTCTGAGTGCTTGTACCAAACTCTCTGTTGGTTTCCTCTACCACGCGTCCGGTAATGATAAGAGCCTTGTCGGAGAATATCTTCTGCATAAACGGCAAGTTGTGCTCGTTGTAAGCTGTGCGCAAGCGGTCGCACCAAGACAATATCTCAAGTTTGCGCTCGGTGTCTACTGGGTCGCCCTTAGAACATTTTTCAAGAGTTTCGCCAAGTTGCGAGCCAAAAGAGAAACGGAAGTCGGATATATTGCCCGTCTTGTCAAACTCTACAACAGCCTCCTGATATGTGCCATCGCCATAGGCACCGTCTGTAGCAATGATAAGAGGAATGCTGCGCACCATATAACTCTTGCGGAAGTTCCATAGGCGGTCGGTAACCTCATCGTCGCAACAATAGAAGTGTGCCACAACCCATAGGGTGTTGAGGGTTTCCTTAGCCGCAGCACTAACGTTCAGACCTTCATAGCTAAGTGGTCGGTCGGCATCCTTGGCGCTGTTAATCTCGGTAAGCAGCGCAGAGAGATTATGCTCTATACGGCTTATAACAGCCTTGTCGTTGATGCCAGGGTCGGCGTTAACCTTAACATTTATGGCTGATGCCGGTGTGGAGAACACTGCCAAGGCAAGCAGTATTGTCATAAAGAAGTGTTTCATATCGCGATATCGTTGTTATTGTTATTATGTATACTATATTTATTTGTTGGCAAACTTAACACAGAGAGCTGCGCAGTTGGGATAGTTGCGCTCGTGGTCGGGCTTCTGTGTGGCAGCATTTCTACGCTGCTTGCCATCTGTAAGCACAGCAGCTATGTCGCCATGCGAATCGTATATAACGAGCCAATAAGCCTCCTTGTCAGCTACAGCGTTATACTTATTATATTCGGTTACAGTGCCGTTGGCTTTCATGTCCTTAAGCCATACAGCAGCTGTCTTTACATTAGTGAAGGTAGCCATCTTCTTGGCTGCTTCGGGTATGGCTTGCGGTTTCTCGGGTATTATCTTATCTAATGTTGAGGCTGCAACCTCAGTTGTAGTGGCTTTGGTTTCAGCTTTAACTTCGGCTTTTGGTTCAGATTTTGGTTCAGCTTTAGCTTCTGCAACCTCGGTCTTAGGTTGAGCAACCTCAGTCTTAGGTTGGGCAGACTTAGCTTTTACCTCGGCAACATCTGCCTTCGGAGTTGTAACATCAGCTGTTGGTGCGGCAACCTTGGCCTCTGTCTTAGTGTTTGCCTTAGGTGCGGGAGTCTCGGTCTTAGCCACTTCCTCCTTAGAAAGAACAACCGAGTTGTCGGCAGGAATGATGTCGTTTTTCTTTACATACATAAAAACGCGGTGCATATTTGAGCCACGTGGCATAGTTACGGTCTGCTGCAATCCCTTTTGGTTGTTAACCACAATATTGTTTGCACCACGCAGCTTCTTCTGTGAGGCAACATACTCGTTGATGTTCTGTAGGAAAACATCCTCGGCTATGCTCTTGGCTTCTTCCTCTGTACGGCATGTAGCCTCTGCATATACGTATGTGCCAGGTGAGCGTTTAACCTTTGTAATAAGAGCCTTTTCGGCTGCATAATCCTTTTGGGCAAAGCCCGCAGTAGGGCAAAGTATAGCAAACAAAGCTATGACGAGTTTAGCGTAATGTTTCATATTCGGTGAGATTTAAATATTCTTGTTTAACATTGTGCATAGGGATGTAGGCAGTAAGTCGGGCTTTGAAGGTGCCCTTGCCATTGTCGGTTATGATGTCGGGCGTAATGCTTACCGAAATCATATGCATGTATCCGCCGTTTTTGTTGGCAAGCAACAGCAGTCCTTCTATATTGTCGCCTTGCTTCTTCTTAATGGCAAAGAAAGGAGTGCAGTGCTCAACATTGCGGAAGTAGTTGAGAACGTCGCGCCATTTAAGCGTTATATTTGTTGGAGTGTTGTCGTATAGACTGAATGTAATGTCGGCGTAGGCCTCGTTTGGCATATCGTCGGCAAGCATAAGATTTGCCACAGAGTGTGGCATTTGTTTCTTGTTGAACACATATTGGCGTGTGTTGCCGTCTTTATTGTTCTCAAGATAGAGGTTGTTGTTGAAAGCCGGACCAATGATGTAGGTTCCCGATTCGGGCAGAGGATTGAATGTAGATGCCTTATGACGCTTAAGATTGCGTATAAGGTTCTGTTCAAGTTCGCGTGTATCGCATCCGCTCATCATGCGCCAGTCGAGATCGTATACAATCTCAAGCAGTTTCTTGCCGTTCTTGTTCCACGTTACACGACTTTTATGATATTCAATCTCGTTGATGTTGAAGTCGCACAGACTGTCTATATTGAGAGCAGTGCGTGGACTGCCCACATTATAATATACAGGCTTTTGCGCAAGAATAAGGGCGTTCTCGGTACCGCTTGTAAGGTTAACCTCAAGCAAGTAGCGTTCGAGAAAGTCGCACGAAGGGCGCAGCTCGTAAGGCAGACTGGTAGGAAATAGTGCCAGTCCGATGTGTTCCACTTCACCGTAGCTGTTGTATCTTCGGTGTATATGGTAGTTCTTTTTAGTCAGCTTCAACGTCTGGTCTATTGTTTGCAGCCGTCGAGTTGTATAGTTTTCGGCATGCGCCGTTATGCTGCTCGTAATGAGCAGCATAACGGTTAGCAACCTATAGAAGATATTGAAGTGTCTATTCATACGGAGTGTTTGTAAAGTTAAGTATTACTCTTTGTTGGGAGATGGGAGTCTTACTCGTGTGTAAGAGTCTCGCTCGGTGAGCCATCGGCATGATACCAACGTACGAGATTAACCTCACCGTCAACCCATTTGCCTTGCACCTTGTCGCCAGGCTGAGCTACACGGCTTGTACCTGGAATACGGTGAGCCTTCTTGAATGTCATAGTTGAGCCATCGAATGAAGCATAGCTTGACCATGACTTAGGCTTAGGAGTTTTGGGCTCAGGCTTAGGTTCTGGCTTAGGCTCTGGTTTTGTTTTGTCAACTTCAGGTTTAGGCTCATTAACTGTAGGCTCTGCTTTAACAGAATCTTTAGCAACAGGCTTGATTGTATCGGCAGGCTGAGTGGCAAAAGTATCCTTGACAGCAGCCTTCTTAGAGTTATCGCCACCAGAAGATAGACCAAAGTAGGCTCCGCCACCAATAGCAGCAATGGCTACAGCTGCAATGGCAATCTTCTTCCATTTATTTCCTGGAGGAGGTGGTGGCGGTGTTGTTGGCACCAATTCCATCTCTTCGCCACACTCAGGACATTTAAGTTCCTGGTCGTCGTCTGTAATTATTTGTACTTTGTTGGCGCGTGAACACACGCCAACATTTTTACACATAGCTCTTCTTTCCATTTCTAAGTGCTTTTTATATGTTTTGCTATAATGTTTTATTTCAGAGAGTTTACATCATCATTGGAGGTGGCGGTGGGGGAGGAGTACCTGTCATGAAGATGCAAGCAAGCTCGGGCACAGTACCAGCTGCAGCCCATCCTGCCATACCATCCTTCCATACGTATGTCTGCTTGTTAAGAGTGCCGGCAGCAACTTGCTGTTTAAGCTGAGCAATATCAAACGGACCCGACTGCTGGTTGTTGGCATATACATAGTATTGCTGTGTTGGTGGTGGAGGAGGTGGGCATCCGCCACCAGTTGTAGGACCAACATTCTGTGTAGTCTGAGTTGTTGTGGTAGTTTGCTGACCTGCTGGGTGCTCCAAAGCCTCAAGCATTTGGTTTATTTCAACTTTCTCCGCGTCAGTTGCTACATAAAGCGAAGGCAAGTATCCCAGTTTCTCGCATGTTTGCTTATTGGCAGGGAGGAATCCCTTATAGTCCTCAAGCTGAGTTTCGAATCGAGCAACCTTGCCTTGTTTAGAAGCCATGAGCTTGTCGTAGTTCTGCTTGAGTGTGTATACCGATTGTAAATAGCGTGGAGTAAGCATTGTCTCGAGAGTGATAACCACAATCTCGTTGCTGTTTCCACCCCTTGATACCTTGATACTGCCTTCAGGAGTGAGACTCTTAATAATGTCTTCAACCTTCTGGAGGAAAGCCTTGTCGACATCATAGTCAGGCAAGATGACAAACATAGTAGAACGAACCTTAGGACCGTTGTTAACCTCTACATCGCGGTGCTTGTTAAGTATCGCTGCATGACGTACAAGGCGACCGAGTTTCTCGCGCAGACCTTCGTCGTTGCCACTAAACTCATCGTGCAGTTTCTGTATGATGTTAACACCAATAAGCTTTTCATATCCTGGTATGTAGTCGCGACCAATCTCGTTAATGAAGAAGTTGGAAGCCTCGCGCAGACCCTCGTTCTCAAGCATGCTGATTATGTTGCCCGTCTTAAGTTTCTCGGATACCTCGCGGAAGTTGCGCTTATCAGGATTAAGAATGCCCATGATGCCGGCAGTGGTTATCTTGATACGCTCGTCGTTGTCATGCTCGTTGGCTATACAACCCTGCTGTATTGTGTGAACCTTTTGCGGGTCATAGTTCTTGATGACAACACCCTTGAGGCTTTGGTTCTCCTCAGTTTCTGCAATGCAACGGCTGTTAATGGCACCAGAGAGAGTCTCGTAAGCATTCTTGAACTGTGCAATTGTATTGTCGATATCGCTCTTTGTAACCATAAGAGCATTGATAAGGTCGTCTATCAACAGTTTGGCAAAACCGTAGCTCTCCTTCCATGTCATAAGGATGTATTTCTCCTTAACGGCAGCGGTGAACTTCTGCGAAAGAACGTTCTTGTTGTTGCCACCCATGGCAGCAATAAGCTTACCACCAAGACCTATGTCGCACCAATCCTTGTTGAGCTGTTCCATAGCAACATTGCGACGCTTAATCTCGTCGTCGGCAGAAGCAGCAAGCTTAACAAGGTTGGCTTTCTCCTCTTCCAAGTAACCAAGCAATGTCTGTACAATGCCACTTAGCTGTACGAGTGAACGTTCGCCGCTCTCCCAAAGCTGAAGCAAGTCTTTGTTGATGTTTTCATTAATAGCCTGTACAATAGCTTCGCGACCAAATCGAGCCTTCTTTTCATAGAAAGTAGTAACACCATTCTGTCCTACCTCTGCTATTGGGCGGAAGTCCTTATCGAAGAAACGCTTAGTCTTGTTGCGTATGGCAACAAACTTATCCTTATGCTCAATCTCGTTGTTGGCAAGAACCTCGCGTGCGAATGTATCAACAACGGCATACTCGTCGGCGATAGGCAACCAACCCTCCTTTTTATGATCGGGTAGTATAGGCTTAGATAAGCACAGATGCTCGCGTGATATGCACCACTTCTGCTTCTGCTCAGGCTTTGTGATAAAGGCATAATCGTCGTTGACGGTAGGCTCAGATACATAGCCCGACTCGCGAGAAAGATTATTGAAGAGCATCTTGAGCAATGCCTGGCTTGCAAATGTATAGCCAAAGTACTCCTTAATCTCCTGCTCAGGTATGGCAAGACGCTTTATGCCGAAACTGTTGTACTTGAAGCAATGAGGTGTATCATAGTCGGAATACTTAGGATTCTCACCTTTCTCCACATCGTTAAAGAAGTGGGCTGCGCTCTCAGTTCCGTTCTCACCGATACGGCGGTCGCTCAAAGCTACGCCTACAGTTTTCTGATATATCAGTTCGGCAATAGTAGACGGAATAACCTTACCAACATCAAATCTAACGCTTTCGCGGTTGGTGTCGGTAATGAGGTAAGCCGAGTAGAATGGCAACTCAAGCTCAAGACGCTCCACATCGTAGTCGCGCTCGCTAAGGTTCCAAGGTTTGAATAGTCCAAGGTCCATAGCCGACAACTCGGTAAGTGCAACATATCCGTTGGGTTGATAATTATTGGTAGAAGCCCATGACGGATTAGGATGCTCTTCTGGTAGGAGAAGATAAAGAATGATTTTGTTGCTTGACAAATCGGGGAACTGGCGTCTTAGCTGCGCAATAACGTCAACAACACTACCAGAGCCAGTACCACCAGCCAAGCCAGCTATAACATGATATGTAATCTTACGTCCATCTGGATTGTAGCTAAGATTACGCGCCTTAACGCCAACCATACGATTGAACTCGGGAGCACCGTTGGCAAAGAGCAAACGTCCAAGGCGACGCTTCTGTCCAGCTGCACCTTCACTGATTTTAGGATCATTGATAATATTGCGCCAATCATCAGAATTGCCAAGCCAAGGAGCAAGATAAGGGAAACGAGAACGGTTATTAACATAGTCGGCAAGGTTAGCAGCCGGTATCTTCACGATGCTGTCGGCATCGAGAGCTATGTTGTTGCCCATAACACTCCACTGTGCAGGATCCTTCATCTTGAGATCTTGCTCACTTGAGTCTACATACAAATAGTCGAGCCAAAGGTCCTTAGGCTTTACTTCGCCATTGAATCTCTCGTACATTAGTTTTCGGAAAGCAGCAAGAACACGTCCGCCTGTGCCTCCGAGTCCGATAAGCAAATGATTTTTTTCGGTTTTATGTTCTGTTTATTTGTTGCAAGTGTTGAACAGTTTTTGTAGAATTGTATGAAATCAGTATAGAGCGCGTATATAATTGTCAGAATGTCTAAAGCTCGGTTGTTGAATTTAATACCGAGTTATTAGAGTGTTGAAGCAAGGTTGTAGGGGCTTAAAAGCCCCAGTCAGTACCGCTGCTGCCAGATGAGCCGAAGCAATCGTCTGTATTAGACGACAAGCTCTTTCCGCTTCCCTTGCCAGTACCCGGAACAATGAGCACCACGAATAATGCTACTACTATCATTCCAAGCATCCACCATACACGGTGCCATATAAAAGAACTGAGGTAGCTACGCATAGTTTCGGCCATACGTTCAGGCAATTGACTATAGTCGTTGCCACCAAAGTCGCAAATACCACAATATGTTCTGATTATAGGAAACTCTTCTCCAACTTTGTCGAGAACCCATTGCGATTCGTTTGTGGAGATTGTTCCATATTCGTTTTCGGTAAGTTGCGTGATGTATATCTCGGCAGAGTCTATCATACCTTTTGCCTTGACGGCACCTATCAGTAACGACGACTGAATAGTGAGTAATACAGCGAGCACCACACCAGTAATGAAGAAAGGAATAGTGCGTACAATGTTTTTATTGTATTCTTTCAGAAAGAAATACATAATAGCCATAAGTGTGGCTGTGACAAGAAGACCGTATAAGATGCAGCTTGCCCCTGTCTGGAAAAGGTTGTATATTGTCATAATCAGTTAGATTTCTGTGGTTAATATATTATATGGTTAGGGTGATTGCGAGTTGTCTCGAATTTTGTGCTTTATTGAGTGAAAGTGAGGTGTTACACCGCAAAGTTATAATAATTTTTGCAATAGAGAAAGTAATGTAGAGGAAAAGTTACACTTTTGTACGAATAGAACCTTTTTTTTACCGTATGACACTAATAGTTGTCGTAGTGTTGTCTTTTCTTTTAACAAGTAGGTAGAGCAACCAAGCCTACAGATAAGCCAAACATCAACAAAAATAAGTGGCTATCGCCCTTTTTATTGCAAATAATCCACTTTCAAGTACGTCTAAGTGGAAAAAGATGTGTATATTTGCCGTAAAAATCTTTAATATACATATTATATATATTCTATAGATGAAATTTATTAAAATGATAAGGCGTATACTCGAATTAGTTATGCTGCCATTGCGCCGTAACTGGTCGTTCTTCGTGTTTATGTATCTGCTCGGCTGTGTTACGGCATGGGCAACGTTGCCTAATGCGCGTGGTGCAAGGCTTTATGACAATCTTTATCCCGAACTCTTCTTTGACGTGTATGTGCTTGCAGCTATACTTACAGTGTTGCCACATAAGGTGCGTATATGGGTAAGAGGAGTGTTTTATGCGGCATTATACATGGCATCCATTGTGGATGTATATTGCTTTGTAAAGTTTCAGTCGACATTGACACCTACAATGCTATTGCTTGTAGGCGAGACAGACACGCGTGAGGCAAGCGAGTTCTTAAGCTCGTGTGTGTCGCCAGATATATTGTTGAGCAATGTAGGTTGGGTACTTATGCTGCTCTTAATACATATATTAATGACGTTGCGCCTGCGTTTTCCACATTTTATACCTAAGGACTGGTGCCGACTGGTGCGCTCCATACATGCACGTGGCATATACTTCATGCGCCGAGTACGCCCTGTTACAGAGGTAGCTGTGCTTGTGATGCTTGTAGTGTCGATAGTACTTAGTGCACACAATAAGGCAGCCACCTTTAAACTTATGACAGGCAAGACTATAGGCGAGGTGGAACACACCCTTACAGAATCAAAGCATGCTGTGCTTTATCAGCCTATATACCGCTTGGTGTTCAGTGTGTATGCCAATACGCTGACGGCAAAGCAGGTAGACCGCCTTGTAGCAACTGTGGATAAGGTAAAGGTAGACTCGTGCTCATTCCGATCGCCTAACATCATACTTATAATAGGCGAGAGCTACAACCGTCATCACTCAAGTCAGTATGGCTATGTAATGCCAACAACACCGCGCCAGCAAAAGATGGAGAAGCGCGGACGCCTTGTTAAGTATACCGATGTGGTTAGTCCGTGGAATCTTACAAGTTTTGTATTCAAGCATATCTTCTCCACATATACTGTAGGCGATAAAGGCGAGTGGTGTGACTATCCGCTCTTCCCGGCTGTGTTCCGTAAGGCAGGCTATCATGTAACCTTCATTACCAACCAATTCTTGCCCAAGGCAAAAGAGGCAGTATACGATTTTAGCGGAGGATTCTTCTTGAATAATCCCAAGCTGTCGGCGGCCCAGTTTGACTCGCGCAATACAAAACTACATGAGTTTGACGAGGATTTGTTGCGTGACTATGAGGAATTGCAAAGCCAAAACCGCGACAACAATCTTATTATATTCCATCTCTTAGGGCAGCATGTGCAATATAGACAGCGCTCGCCAAAGGACAGAAAGAAGTTTAAGGGCGATGATTATAAGGAACTAAAGCCAAATCTGAATGCACGCGAACGCCAAACACTTGCCGACTATGACAACGCTATACTGTACAACGACTCAGTTGTTACGGAGATAGTGAAGAAGTTTGAGAACGAGGATGCCATAGTGTTGTATGTTCCCGACCATGGTGAGGAATGCTACGAAGGCGACATGCACTTCTTCTGCCGTATGCACTCGGCAAAGGTAGACGCACGTTTGGCACATGCCGAGTTTGACATACCTATGTGGATATGGTGCTCGCGCAAGTATATAAAGCGACATCACGAGATATTCCGTGAGGTGGTAAATGCGCGTAACCGCAAATTTATGACTGATGCGCTGCCGCATCTGCTGATGTATCTTGCTGGTATAGACTGTCCTTACTATAAAGACTCGCTCAATCTGCTGTCGCCAGAATACAACGAGAGTAGACCGAGAATACTAAAGGGAACAGCTGACTATGACAAGTTATGAATTAGGAATTAGAAGTTGTGAATTAAGAATTAGGAGTTAGGAATTAGGAATTAGTCGGCTGCGCCGATTATGAATTAAGAATTAGGAATTTGTAACTCCTAACTCCTAACTCTTAACTCTTAATTCGTAACTCTCAACTCTCAACTCTCAACTCCTAACTCGTAACTCTTAACTCTTAACTCTTAACTCGTAATTCAAATATGTTATCACGTACAGAATGTTCCGCCTTGCGCGGACTCGCAATAATAGGAATCTTCCTGCATAACTACTGCCACTGGCTGGGTTTTGCAGTAAAAGAGAATGAGTATACCTTTACAGTGTCGAAAAGTTCGCAACTGATACAGGCATTGGCTCATCCCGACTTGAATCTGCCCATACATCTATTGTCGTTCTTTGGACATTATGGTGTGCCGGTGTTTCTCTTTCTATCGGCTTATGGCCTGGTTATGAAATATGAGAACCGTGGAGGTGTAAAGCCATCTGCTAAGCAGACAGCCTTTCTGCCATTCATCAAGCACCACTACGTTAAGTTGTTCAAGATGATGATAGTGGGCTTTGTAATATTCACCATGGTAGATGCCATAACACCCGGTCCGCATAAGTATCAGGTGATGGATATATTGGGACAGCTATTCATGTTCAACAACATTATGCCCGATCCCGACCATATAATATGGCCAGGTCCATACTGGTTCTTCGGACTGATGATACAGCTGTATATAGTATATAGACTGATACTTTGGCGTCGTGCCGACATATTTGCAATCTTGCTAATTGTGGCATGTTGGGCATTGCAGGCATTCTGCGACCCAGAAGGCGATACACTCAATCGTATACGCTACAACTTTATGGGTGGTGTGCTGCCATTTTGTGCTGGATTGTTGTATGCACGTAGAGGCAAGACAATGTCGCATGCCTTTTGGGTGACAGAGACAATAGTGAGCATTGCCATAGTGTTCTTCTTCAGCTTTAACTTCCAGATGTGGCTTTGGGCTCCATTGTTTGTGTGCTCAGCATCTGTAGGATTGGCTAAGCTTATGCCACGCAGAATAAACGAGTGGATAGCATGGATGGGTGGCATATCAGCAGCACTCTTTGTGCTTCATCCTATAACACGCAAGATATTTATACCAATATCACGCCATGGCGATGTGTACACCGGACTGCTGCTGTATATAGTAGCGTCAGTAGCACTGGCATGGTTCTATCACAACTTCTCGAAATTGCGTTCAGATAAGAAATCATAATGAAAATACCGAACATTGAACTTGGAAACATATCACGTTATCGTGCCGAGCAGATGGGAGCAGCAATGCTCTTCGTCATACTCTTTCATGTGGCTCTTGACCGTGGCGATCCATTCTATGGATTGCGACGTTGTGGAAATGTGGGTGTAGATATATTCTTGTTCCTTAGTGGTGTAGGACTTTGGTTTGCATGGACCAAGACACCTTGTATAAGTCATTTTTATCGTCGGCGTTTGTTGCGCATATTGCCTACATGGCTTGTATGTTCTACAGCGTTTTATTTGCCAGATTATCTTGGAGCACGACGCTACTCGCAGAGTATTGTTGACCTTATAGGCGACATAACAATAAACTGGGACTTCTGGTTACACGATGAGCTAACGTTCTGGTATGTGCCAGCCATTATGCTGTTGTATCTCTTGGCACCGTGGTATATGATGCTTGTACAGCGACATCCCATATACCGTTGGCTGCCTTTACTAATGGTTGTATGGTGTGTTATGGTGCAATGGGTATTGCCTATACATCATGCAGTAGGCCATTTGGAGATATTCTGGAGTCGTGTACCGATATTCTTTATAGGTATCAACTTTGGCGTTTTAGTAAAAGAGAAGCGCACTATTGGCAGCGATGCGGTGTGGCTGTTGCTGATTACATTTGCCATGACATTCGGCACATGCCTTTATCTCGAACAGGTAAGACATGGCAACTTTCCGCTATTTGTAGAGCGTATGTTGTACATACCCTTTACTGTTTGCTCGGTATTGGTAATGAACCGTATCTTCCGTCGCACACCAGAATGGTTGAACCGTGCTTTCCGTTTGGTAGGAGCATTGAGTCTGGAAGCTTATCTTATACATATACACTTTGTGCTTGTATATGTACAGCCTTGCGGATTGGGCTATTGGGGAACCTTTGCTGTAACGGTGGCCATAACATTGCCATTGGCATGGCTGCTACAACGCGGCATAGGGTTGATAGAGAGAATTTTTCAAGTAAGAAACTGTAAAAAACAAACTATATGATAAAGGACATACTACGCCTAACGCGTCCAAAACAGTGGATAAAGAACTTCTTTGTGTTTATCCCAATGTTCTTCGGCGGCGAATTGTTTGATACCCACTCTATGTGGCTCACCGCTTTGACATTCTTTGCATTCAGTCTTGTGGCATCGTCAATATATTGCTACAACGACATAGTAGATGTTGATGCCGACCGCAATCATCCGGTAAAGTGTCACCGTCCTATAGCGTCGGGGGCTTTAAGCATACGTATGGGTTATACGCTTATGGCTGTTACCTTCATGTTAGGAGTAGGTGTTATGCTACTTTTACCGCCAGAGGTAAAGAGTGAGGTAATGGCTGTTGTGGTGTTCTACTATGTGCTAAACCTTTCATACTGCTCAAAGCTTAAGCAGTATGCCATACTTGATGTATGTATTGTGGCTTTCGGCTTTGTGTTGCGCATACTTGCCGGAGGCTTTGCATGCGAGTTGGCTCTTAGCAACTGGATAGTTATTATGACCTTCTTGCTAACCCTCTTCATGTCGTTTGCTAAGCGACGCGACGATGTATTACGTATGAACGAGACAGGAGAGGCACCACGCAAGAACACCGTGCGCTATAATCTAACATTCATCAACCAAGCCATTACTATCACGGCATCGGTTACGCTTGTATGTTATATAATGTATTGTGTGTCGCCTGATGTGGTAGAGCGTTTCGAGACACCTTATTTATATCTTACGTTTGTATTTGTGTTGCTCGGACTGTTGCGTTACATACAGATAGCTGTTGTAGATAAGAAGAGTGGTGATCCAACAAAGATTATCTTGCGCGACCATTTCTCGCAGGTAATTGTTGTGGCATGGATACTTACATTTCTTGTGATGATATACGTGATATGAAAAAGAAGGTATATTTGTTCGACTTTGACGGTACGCTGACAAATGCCGATACATTGCTTGAGTTTATACGCTATGCGTGCGGCAGACGTAGATTCTACTTGGGTTTTGCTCTGTTCAGTCCGATACTTGTGTTGATGAAGTTGCATCTCTATCCCAACTATCGTGCCAAGGAAAGACTCTTTGCATGGTTTTTTCAGGGAATGGCTGTAGATGACTTCGACATTGTGTGCTGTCGCTTTGCTTGTCATAACCAACGACTTTTGCGATTGAAGGCACTTGACAAACTGCGTGAGGTGTTTCATTATAACGAAACAGTATGCGTGGTGAGTGCAAGTATAGACAATTGGGTGCGCCCCTTCTTTGACAATATATCAAAGGCAAGCCATTCCGAGTTTATGGTCATTGGTACAGAAGTGGAGGCTGATACGGATGGTTTGCTTACAGGACGATTCAGAACACACAACTGCTATGGTGCAGAAAAGGTGAGACATGTGCTTGAAGCAATGCCACAACTAAGGAATTGCAGAGAGGATTTCTGGGTAATAGCTTATGGAGACAGTAAGGGTGACAAGGAAATGCTGGAGTTTGCTGACGAGGCACACTATAAGCCTTTCAGATGATTCTGAAATATGAGAACAATAGAATTGAAATGAATAATAAATATAACAAACAGTTGGGAGAGGTTATACGCTTCGGCATAGTTGGCGTTGTGGCAACATTGATGCAGTATGCCATCTACTGGGTGCTGGTGCTGTGGCTTAATCCAACCTTGGCAATGACCATAGGTTATGCCATAAGTTTTGCATTCAACTTCATTGCTTCTACCCGATATACATTCCGTGTTGAGGCATCAAAGAAACGTGGGGCAGGATTTGCATTGAGTCATGCTATTAACTATGTGCTGCAGATGCTTATGCTCAATGCAGCTATATGGTTAGGCGTGCCAAAACAATGGGCACCAATACCTATGTTCTGCGTATGTGTGCCAGTGAACTTTATACTTGTGAGATACTTTTTAAAGGTAAAAAAGTAGAAGAGTAAAAAAGTAAAGAAGTAAAAAAGTAAAGAAGTAAAAAGGGTAGGGTAAATAAAAAGAAATATTAAATATAGAGATGAAAAATAAAGGCAATTCTTTCTTCCGGATATTCTCGTCCATCTTCTGTGTAAAGCGTGAGGAGCGACTACTTGCTTTGGTTATGCTTGTGTTGCTAATCGCACTCGACGCTTTGGTGGTGTGCAAGTACTATGATGTATTCACTCCGCTTAATTCGCATTATTGGCACCTCTTTATAAGCAAGTTTCATATCTCTGGTTTCGACCCAATAACCTATTCGGTTGTGAGCGACTGGACAGCAGGCTATAACGTATATCGCCATCCGTTGTTGGCGTTCTATATGTATATACCATATCTTATAAACCAAGGACTGATATGGCTCACGGGCATCAACTGTGCCGTGTTTGTGGTGTCGGCAATACAGACATTCTCTGCTTTCTACTCAGCATTGTTCATCTACCGCATATTCCGCGAGGTGGTGGGAGTGAGCCGAACCGATTCAACATTGCTGACATTCTTCTATTTCGGATTTGCCTTTGTCATGATATCTGCTATGGTGCCCGACCACTTCATTATATCAATGATGTTGTTGTTGCTCGCCCTATATGTATCGGGCAAGCTTATATTGCGCCGTAGAAAGTTGACTATATGGCAGTCGATGCTATATTTCTTTATAACAGCAGGCACTTCGTTGAACAATGGACTGAAGATATACTTGTCCGAATTGTTTGTCAATGGTTGGCGTATATTTCGTCCAAAGTATCTCTTTCTTGCAATACTTCTACCAGCAGGCCTAACTTGGGGAGCCGCCCGATTAAGCTACGACTATATTGTATGGCCACGTGATATGGCTGCTAAGCAAGCACGTGCTAAGGCAAAGGCCGACAAGCAGCGCAAGCAAAAGCAGGAACAGGCAAAGAAAGCACATGAGGATTCTATACGTATTGCATCGTTTACCATCGTACAACGCGATTCATTGCGACGCGATTCTGTTGTTCGCGACTCAGCTGCACGAGTTAAAGCTGCTGCCGATAAGACTAAGAAGAAGCGTGTAAGCAAGGGAGTACCTATATCTCATAAGCAGTTCCTCGATTGGACCGACGTAACTACATCTCGTACCGAATCAATAGTTGAGAATCTTCTTGGCGAATCGATACAGATACATCAGGATTATTTGTTGGGTGATGTTATGCGATCGCGCCCCATAATAGTAAATTACAGATATGCAATCAACTATGTGGTAGAGGGTGTCATCGCATTATTCTTTATCCTTGGAATATGGGCAGGACGCCGTTCGCGCTTCTTGTGGCTCGTTATGTCTTACTTTGCTCTCGATATGGTGCTGCACGTTGGACTCGGTTTTGGTATCAACGAGGTATATATTATGTCTGCCCATTGGATTTATGCCATACCAATAGCTACGGCATATTTGCTTAAGGCAGCCAAGCCACGCCGTACATCGTTGTTGCTTAAGGGCATGATAGCAGTGTTGGCTATATTCCTTTGGATATGGAATGTCAATCTGATAGTACAGTATCTTTATTTCTAAAGTTATATGATTATACGCAAGGAAGGGCGTCCGTTAGCGCTCATAGCACTGGTAGTGTTTGTTGTACTCAACGCAATGTTGATATGCAATCACTACGACTCGTTTACACGTGGTGCGCATGTAGGCTTTTGGTCTGTATTCTATAACCACCTGGGCATGTCGGGATATGATGTGTTCTCGCTCGTCTTTATCTCGTGCATGCGTTTGCATTGGAATGTTCTGCGCCATCCACTATTTGTTGCTGTGTTGCTGCCGTTATATTGGGTGAATCATTGGCTTATGCCTTCAACCGAATTCAACTTTGCCATATTCCTTATGGCAATTGTTCTGGTGGCATGTGATGTATGGGGAGCAGTGCTTTTGCATCGTATACTGCGTGACATTGTGGGATGTACACGCGTGGATGCAACATTGTTGACAGTGCTGTTCTATGGTTTTGCGCATATAATGATAACCGTTATGGTGCCCGACCATTTTGCTCTGTCGCTGCCTTTGCTTCTCCTTACGTTACTGCTTATGGGACGCAAGCTGCAACAAGGCAAACGTTTCACCTATTTGCAACAGGCTTTGCTCTTTATGCTTACAGCCGGCATTACGCTCACAAATGGTATAAAGGTGGCTATTGCCGCATGGTTTGCGGCAGGCAAAAAGGTATTTGCATGGCGCAGCATATTGTCGTTTGTTGTGCCAACATTGCTATTGGGACTTGTTGTCTTGTGGCAACAAAAGGCAATAATAGAACCACAAGAACAGGGTATAAAGCGTATTGAGGCAGCTGTTAAGAAGAAAGATCCTGGTCGTGTGGAGAAACTAAAGGCGCATGACGACTTTGTAAAACAACAGAATGGTAAGGCTCTTGTCGAAAAAGTGCCATTGCTTGAGTGGAGCGACATAACAACACCTCGACTACAATCGGTTGTAGACAATCTCTTTGGTGAGTCATTGCAGCTGCATCGCGACTATCTTCTTGAGGATGTACAACAAACCCGACCAGTGTTTGTTGGCTATCGTTGGATAATAAACTATGTTGTTGAGGCTGTCGTTCTGCTGTTGCTTCTTGCAGGAGCTTGGGTAGCACGTCGCAGCAAATTCTTTTGGGTTGTAGCATCATGGTTTGGATTTGATATGCTCATGCATATAGGTTTTGGGTTTGGCATAAACGAGGTGTATATCATGACAGCTCATTGGGCATTCATCATACCTATTGCCATTGGCTATCTGCTATGTCATACACGCAGTATATTGCTACGCTTTGCGGTTGCTTCTATAGCGGTGTGGATGTGGGTATACAATGCCACGATTATAGGTGGATATCTGTTGTAGGAAACTTAAAACTGATAGATGTATGAAAGTGTTTCATCTCATAACCCACTTCGACCTTGGTGGAGCCGAGCGAGTGGCTGCCAATATAGCCGAGTCGGCAACACCAGGCATAGAATATCATGTTGTAGAGATAATGCGAGGTAGCTCTGCCTATACCCCACGCTTTATCAACGAGCTACGTTCTGCCAATGTGCATATACACCGATCGGTTGTGCCCGACATCAATTGGCACTTTCTTGTGCAAAGAATAGCTGCTCTGCTGTTTCCTATACGACTGCTCTATATAATGTTGCGTTGGCGACCAGATGTAATCCATTCGCATACCGAGACACCAGATCTTGCATTGTATGTGGCATCACTTGTTCTGCCAAAGAGTCTCTTTAGTCATACGCGCATTGTGCGAACTATTCATAATACACGCTTATGGACAGGACTTGATGGGGTAGGACGTCGTGTTGAGACATTCTTCCGATGCAATAATGCAAGTATAGCCATATCCGATTCGGTACGCAATGCATATGCCGAGCGTTATGGTGTCGAAGCTCCTATAATAAATAATGGTGTGGCTGAGGAGAAACATCCGCAGACCTTTAAACCATTGTCTGCCGACCGCATCAATATCTTATTTGCTGGTAGACTTGAACCACAAAAGGGAGTAGCTACTCTCTGCAATGTACTTAAACGTCTTTCTGCCGACCAACGTTATTTCTTTACTATTGCCGGAGATGGTTCGCTGCGTCAGCTTGTAGAGCAAACCATTAATAATGGTGGTATAGATGGAACACCATTGACTAATGCTCGTCTTCTGCCTCCCGTATTCTCTTTGGCATCGTATATGGCTTCATTCGATTATCTGTTTATGCCATCCGAGTTTGAAGGGTTAAGTATGTTGTCTATGGAGGCAAGCATAAACCATTTGCCAGTAATAGCCAATAATGCACCAGGTTTGAGTGACACGTTGCCACCCGATTGGCCATTAATGGTATATAATAATAATGTAGACGATTGGACTAAACTATTTGCCAACTATCTGCCAACCGTAAACCGCCAGCAACTTGCCGACAAGGCACACACCTTTGCTGTAGAGCATTTCTCGGTAAGAAAGATGCAGCAGAGATATGAGGAGGTGTATAATAATAAAAATGTGTAACTATGAGACAAGCCATATCTTTTGTATTGCCTACATACAATTGCCATTGTGTGCAGTTGGTAGAGACATTGTGTAGCCAGTGCCACAAGGTGCAGGCTACTTATGGCTTTGATTATGAGATAGTGGTGGCTGACGATTGTTCTACCGATCGTTCGTATGTCATTAGTAACAGTGTTATAGAGCGTTTGGACAATGTACGTTATTTAAAACTCGAGCATAACTTAGGCCGTTCGGCAGTACGTAACTTTCTTGCACGAGAGGCACGTTATGATTGGCTGGTATTTATTGACGGCGACTTGACAGTAGATAAATCTGACTTTATAGAGAATTATGCCTTATCAGATGGTGATGTTGTTGTTGGTGGCACTGCAATAGGAGGCGATGTCAAGTTATGGCGCAACAACTTACGTTATTGTTATGAGAAACGTTGTGAGCCAGCCCATTCGGCAAAGCAGCGTATGTTGCTTGCCAATCGTGAGTTTCGTACCACTAATTTCCTCGTATCTCGTTGTGCTGTTATAGCCAATCCTTTTGATGAGGCTTTCAAGCATTATGGCTATGAGGATGTGCTCTTTGGCAAGCAGCTCACAGCCTCAGGCTACGCTATAAACCATATCGACAACCCTGTGCTTATCGACGACTACGAATCGAACCCCGTATATATGCATAAGACAGAGGAGGCATGTCGCACACTGATAGAGTTTAGAAAGCAACTTAATGGTTACTCGTCCTTGCTTTCATTCTCAACAACCCTTGTGCGTTGGCACTTGCAACCTTTGTGCAAGTTTGTTTACCGTATTATAGGGGCATCATTGCGCCGTAACCTTAGTGGCTCAAATCCCAAACTAAGCCTCTTCAACATCTACCGCCTGCTGTATACGCTAAGCGTTTGGGAGTGATACTGCCTTAATAAATAATGTGGTATATAGACATACAAACAATGCCGCTAAAGAGAAGAATATATTAGGCATTATAGTAGATTCCAACTTACTGATGTCTATACCTAAAACATATACAAGCAGCCCCTTTAATAGGGTGAATGTTAGTAGATGGTAACCACAGATCCAAAGTGTGTTTGCAGATATTTGTTTAATTAATCGTGGAACTGTAGATGTTGCCGAAAAGAGCATAATTACAGAGAATATCGCTATGGTGGTCTCAATGAAGTAGAGGGGATAGAAGGCATATTCTCTCTTCTGAAGATTAACGGCACCTGTAATACGGAGCAGTATCAGACTTACTGCAAACAGTAGGATGGCAAAAAAAATTCTTACTACTACAGCCTTAGCTGCATTATTGCTCATGAATGTATTTATTGTTTTACTGTTTCGTGTCTCACAACCAAGTGAATAAAACACAATACCTACAAGTGTATGGCTTATAGAGAACGGCAATTCCACAGAATTAAGATAATAGTCAATACCACCGAGAGTGACAAACAACAAAGTTGTTAGTATTCTTGCAATACATCTCTTATGTTTGAATAAGATATAGTATACAATCTCGATATTGAATAGCGTGGTGAAGAAGTACATTGTGGCATTGTGTACCATACCTGTGCTGTTGGCAGTAAGTAGAATTGTCAGTGGTTGCCATATAGATATATTATTGTTGCTGTCAGCACCGTAATGTCTTGCAACTATCAGCCAAAATAGGTATGTCACAATGTTTATCGTGACATATGGGATGATAATTTGTCTAAAGCGTTTTATGGCAAATACCTTGAATATGGGATGCCTGTCGAAGCGGAACAGAAATCCAGACATAAAGAAAAACAGCGGTATTTCAACCATAAAAGCCCAGTTGGCTATAGGGCGTGATATGGTTGTATGGCTCATTACTACAAGGTATATGGCTAAAGCCTTAGCCCAGTCGGCCATTGATATTCTTGTTGTGGATACATTCATAATTTATTGTTCCTCCCTACTAAGAATGGCATATAGCGGTAAACAATGTAGGTTATAGCTGTTGTACATATATATACCAATATAAACGCCAGGACTACATAGAGATAATTGCCATTATACATCATTCCGGCTTTATTAAATATCTTGCTCACTAAAAGTGGTACACCGCCACATAGAAAATAGTAAACAAGGCTATGCTTGCCAGTCCAACTGAGTAGCCTAATCATAGGCAGATGCTTAAATATTTGTACCATAAGAAGCGTGCATACACTTAAGTCAAGCAAGAACACAACATAATTGTCAATATTTATATGCCATACAATCAACTGTATATCATTGGCTTGTTCGTATAGTTTTATTGCTACAAGTGCTGCCAATAGGATAAGGTTGACTATTGGCTTGTTTAACATGTAGAGTTGATGCTCGTGTTTGTGATAGAGGTATCCAGCACAAAGAAAGAGTAGAGCCTGCATAGCATTATCCAATTGCCATATGTATGCCTTGCCTTCTTGTGCTAAGAATATAGAAGCTATAAACCCAGTAACACCAGTTGCCAACAACCATAATTCTTTACCTTTTGAAACATGTATAACAACAGAAAATATCAGTTCTGCCACACATAGTGCCGCAATAAACCATGATGCTTGACCATATAATATGTCTGTTACCATATTGACTGTACTGAATGTTCCGTCGTGTACAAGAACTTTTGGTATATATATTATAGAGGTGAATATAAAGTAAGGCACAACAAGTGTTCTAAGTATGGAGTTAGCTTTGTGTCTCAGACTAAACTCCACAATCTCTCCGTTGGTAGTTTTACGAAACATTAGATAACCAGAGATGAAGAAAAACACAACAAGTGCATTGACTACATATAGACTATAGTCGATGATACAGTTGCCAGAGTAGTAGGTCTCTGTATGATCGACTAGAATAGCGAGCATACAAAGTCCGCGCAAGTTATCAATCCAATATTTTCGTTTAGTTGTCATATACATCTTTTATTTCTTTAGTAACATCAACTCGTATAGTTGTTTATGCTTCTTGGTGATAACCTCCAATACCACACCGCAGAAGAAGGTTAGCAGTGAGGCAATACCTATAAATCCACTAACGATAAGAGTAGGGAATCGTGGCACGAGTCCAGTCTGCATATACTCTATAAATACTGGTACAAACATAGCTATGGCTATCAACAGCAGCAAGGCACTAATGATGGTAAAGAATTTTAGAGGGCGATAGTCGCGGAACATCATGAATATAGTGCTCACAACCTTCATACCGTCAAGATATGTGTTGAGCTTGGAAACGCTGCCCTCTTGGCGGTCGCGATAGTTTATCTTCAACTCTCTGATAAGGAAGTTTTTATCAAGTGCATGTATAGTCATTTCCGTTTCTATCTCGAAGTTGCGGGATATGATAGGAAAGTTCTTGACAAATGTGTGGCTCAGCGCACGGTATCCAGTCATGATGTCGTGTATATTGTTGTTGAATATCTTGTTTATGAGAAATCGTACCAGTCGGTTGCCGTCGTTATGGAATGGTCGTTTATTCTCTGTAAAATATGTTGAAGACAATCTGTCGCCAATTACCATATCAGCACCCTCTTCCACAAATTGGCACATTTCTTTTGCATTCTCGGCAGGATATGTATCGTCTCCGTCTACCATCAGATAGCAGTCGGCATCTATATCTCTAAACATGCTTCTTACTACATTTCCTTTGCCTTGACGGAATTCGTGCTTTACCACAGCTCCAGCACGTCTTGCAATATCAGCTGTGTTGTCGGTCGAATTGTTGTCGTACACGTATATAGTGGCATCAGGCAGTTGTTGCTTGAAGTCGTTTATAACTTTCTCTATTGATGTAGCCTCGTTGTAGCAAGGTATAAGAACGGCTGTTTTCATATCGCTTTAGGTTTTCTGATAGTAAGACATAAGTATGCTGTTAAGCACCACACTGTTAATAAGAAATCTCTCCATGTAAAGAAGATATGCTGTATAGAGTGGTTCTTCATCACTATAAACCATGCTACGGGCATCATTGCAATAATGAGTAGCCAGTAGTGTTGTTTGGTTTGTTCCCAGTGTTTATAGACATATAGAGCCACTAAGACGATGATGGCAACGAAAATAAGTATTATGAGCCACGGGTTTATTATGGCGTACACCTTATTTAATATAAGGTGTATGAAATCAGATAAAGGAATCTCTTTGCCGTTGAATATTAGAGTGTTGCCTACTCTTAGTTTGGCATTGTGCATTGCAGAATCAAAGATGTTTGTTTTGGTAAGTAAGCTTCCTATGCACCATTTTAAGATCCATAGTATTGCATAGCCTGCTCCCCATGCCATACTATTGTATATAATAGTCTTTATAGGTGCTTGTTGATGTCTTCTTGTGTTAGTTGATGGGGGTAGTTGTTTACTGTGATTTTTCTTTTCATTGATTGCGATAAGTGTTACAAGGGGCATGCCAAGGGTTAAAACCGGTGTGGTTAGAAAGTCCATATACGATGTAATGGCTCCTATAATAAAGAATATGTATATACATAAGTCTTTTCTTCTTGTATATTCTGGCTTTATAATAAATAGAGCCATAGCAAGAAGGAATATATAGTAGCACGTACTGAATTGTAGTGCAAAAGGTACAATGAATATATTTGTCAATGCAAGGCTTAGTGTCAAGGTCAAGGCAAACACATTGCCTACTATTCTATATGTTGCTAACATCACGCTTAATATAATAAACAACAATGATACATAGTTGATTACAAGTATGGTGTGGTAACTGAAAAGTGTTAGCAATGGACGAAGCAACACCTGATATCCATGCCAGTATCGTGCGTAATTACTGTATATATCAGAGTTTGTTCTGCCAGTATGGGCTATATGTTTTGTACATACAACAACATTGTTGTATGAGTTGATTGTGTCAATAGTGTTGTCGTATTGTTCAGCCATCATGGCAGCCCATACAGGTCTGTTGGAGTCGGCTGTGGCATTGATGCGTAGCATCTGGCAGTCTGTAAGGTTGTCTATCTGAAAAAGAAAGCAGCCAAGAGGCTTATACCACACTCCGTCGTGTTGTATTTGCATAGCCGACTGTTCCACATTCTTTTGTACAGCAGAGGTTGGAATGCAGAATGTAGCAATAATAAGCCCCGTAAAGATAGTGGCAAGCAGTATGGTTATTATGGATAGTTTCTTTATTATATTCATTACTTTTTATATTATTGCTAATTGTTATGTGTTGTTGTTCTTGCTTTTGTTTCTAAGATAGAGTTGCAGTATGCCGAGTAAACATATCTCTATAATTATGATAAGCATATACATTTGATGCGACTGCCATGGCCCTTGGAACATATAGTAACGTTGGGCAGGCATCTGTAAGTACACATTAATGTCGTATGTAGCGAAAGCTTCGGCTATGCCGTCAGTGTTTATATTGAACCAAAAGGCAGAGCATATAAGTTGCGTTGCCACAATCAGGTATACAATGTATAGCTTTATAACCTTCTTCTCTAATAAGGTTCCCATTATCGGTAGTAGGAATATATAGAAGCATGTTATCTTGCGTGTCTCTATATCCGAGAGAAAAACAAGCGAGAGCATCAGTATGAGAACTGCACCTATGCCGAGAATGCGTGTTTTGCGGCATATCTCTTTCCACATTAATAGCACAAACAAGAAGCCTATTCCGAGGTAAAGAAAATGTGTCTCTATAAATATCAGCACATCTGTAGCAGGAAATTGACATATTTGTGCAAACTCATTGACCAGCGAGAATTTGCCCTTGAAGCCATACATAGTGGGCAGTGTATATACCACAACGAATATGGCAAGCCACAGGGCTATAGCTAATATACGTCTACGTGTGCATAGCTGTTTAAGTGTTGTGGCAAAGTCGGCTCGCAACGGCATTGTGGCATAAAAATAGAATATAATGTATGCAATAATGCCTGCCACCGAAATCCATACATTCTGTGGATAACGTGTAACGAACACCGATTGGTAATTATCCATTCCACGCACATATAGTCTGAAGAATATGTATGCCACGAAAGCAGTAGGTAGCCACCATGTGAGTATTGCGCGCATAGTTGCGTTTAGAATATGGTTGGCTTTATCTATCTTGCTTGGTGGATTTGCTGCATTTTCTTTTCTCGGTATATATTCGCCAACACTGTTGTTTGGAAATGCAAGTAGTAGTAATGCCATAAGTGCGAGTAATGGAAAGACTACAATGCTTATCAGTCCGGTAGTAATGAGTCCTGTTTTATTTTGTTTTATAAAGAAATAAGCCAATGCTATGCTAAGTGTATAGGTTGGCATATCGGTCATTACTGGACAGTATCCCATAAACTTGAGCACATGATAGTTGTAGAAACAGAAAGCGAATATCAGAGTTTCAGTCTTCCAATTCCATTTCTTGGCTCGTGAAATATCGAAGAATAGCCACACACTAATAGCAAGAAGACACGTGTTTATAATGCTACTCACAAGCATCACGTTATTTGGCAAAAACGAAAGCGACAGCACCCTCATTATGTAGTGTATTATTAGGAATGGTAACATTCGGTGGGTATGATATTGGCTGATGTTCCCCGATGTGTATTGGTCCAATCCGTTTATAAGGATATCTTTATAGTATACAGACCCATCCCATCCATAACCCTCACAGTGGGCACAATACTCACCGTAATAGTTGTGTACTACTATTATGGCGAGTATAGCAATGAGTATCCACCTATGCAGATTCTTGACAAAGCTTTTAGGGCTATTCATTATTCTCGTTTTTTTATTATTTCCTGGTTGTTAGTTTACCACCGCAATCTTGCATACTGTTCCCTTGCTGCCGTCTTCAGTAGCAGCTTCAACCATATATATACCACTTGCCACACGTTTGCCTTTAAGGTCGCGTCCATCCCAATGGTATGATCCACCAGTGCTTCTACCTTGGTTAACAAGAGTTCCGTTTGATGTCACTATCTTTACGTCGGCCTTATAGCTTAGGCCTACAATGGTTATAGTACCAGTATAATCGGGGCGTACAGGGTTAGGATATGCATACACATTATCCTTTGTCATCTTGTCGGTAGGTTGTGTTGCGTCGCTTGCATACGAGCACAGACCTGCTGTTGTGGCAAAATACACCATGTTAGAGTTGGGATCTACTGCAATGTCAATTATTTCGTTCGATATCAGTGGCGAGTTATCGGTAGTGAAGTGTTGCAGCTGCGTGTTGCAGTCGTCACTGATAAGGAACACTCCGCTGCGTGTGCCAATCCATTTACGGTTGCTTCCGTCAATAGCCATACATGTTGTTGTGGTATTGGCAAGCAGATAGTCGGCAAGGTTGGTACCGTCATTGCGTGGAACCTTATGTTGGGTAACAATATTGTTGCCCGATATAAAGTCGTTAGGCGAGAAGTATAGAGGTCCACTTGTTGTGCACATCCATATGTTGCCATCTCTATCCAAAGTTAGATCAAATTGGTCGTTTGGTTCTACAACTGTGCCATCTTCATTGACATACGACGGGCCGAAAGCTCCAAACTGGTTATTGGTTATATCGTATACATAAATTTTTGAATTCTGCCATTCGCGCATTGAGAACCACATACGGGTACCATTGTCTGTCATCACGATATTCTCAAGAAAACCGTTGCCGTTTGCCTTAATGTTTGACGATACAGCTTGTACTTTCCATTCGCCCGTAGGGCTTAGCGTAAGTAGACTGTTGTCCACTGCAGCATTGAAAACCCATAACGTGCCGTTTGCATCGTATTTAATGTCTGATACGATAATGTATTTTTTGCTGTTGACGCATGATGTAAGGGGCGAGTTGTCCATATTGTAGCACTTTACAAACTTGCCGTCTTGATATTCGTACAGACCACTCTTTGCCGCCACCATTACATGTCCCGGCTTCAATGGGTCAAAGTCCATGCTTATATAGTCGACGTTATCATGACCGGTAGTGGCTGTTGATGGTTGTTCAAATTCGCTCCACTTGTTTCCGTCCCATACATGCACTTCTCCTGGATAGCCGCCGTCAAGCTCTCTTGAGTAATAGCCGCCTACGGCATACATCAGTCCGTTATTGAAGTACAATCTGTAGAAGTGGTTTGATGCTGGTCCTTCCGGTTGCACACCTTCAGTCTTATATATACGATTGCCCTCTGCGTCCATAGTATAGCAGGCAAGTTTATTGTCTTCAGTACGTGTCCACCATAATTTAGCCTGAGTATCCTCCACATTAGTACGGTTTTCATTCAGCTCTGTATAGTTGCCTATGCGTTGCCAGTTGTTTATATCAAGCAGGTTGTCGGTTTGTTTGCCGCGATAAAGTCCGTTTGTTTTTGAGGCTGCATATAAATATCCATCCTTAGTGTAGGTATAGTTTATGCCGAACCCCAACTGATATGTATCTACAATGATGCCGCGTTTTACGTCGAGCTTAGTCACACCCAACCCCAATGACATATAGGCATATGCTCCGTCAATATAAATATGGTTGATGGTCTTGTCTAATGTTGTCGACTTCATGTAAATATCGGGCACATTAGTAACGTTGCCGTTTACGGTCAGAAGATCGACATTACTGTTTTCGTAGGCAATGACAAGTTGTTTTGCCTGTTTCGACCAAGCAATGTGCTTTATGCTTGCGTCCGACAGGCAATTGGTCTTATCGTATACAGCAGTCTCTCCCGTCTCACTGTTGTATGAGAATAGTCCGCCCGAGCACAAGGCAAATGCTGTGCCTCCTGCTGGCTCTATCTCTGTAATGTCAGAGAAACTATTATATAAAGTCCACTTGCTGTTGGTCTGTGCCAATGCGCTGTTTGTGGTCAGACATGCCATCAAAACGACAGCCATTGTTATTATTGTTCTTGTCATTGCCTAATATTGTTGTAATAACTAATATTCTGTTTTTTTGTCATTGCGTTCCCACATACGGAAAGCCTCAATGGCTTCTGTTCCGAGCAGTCGCATCATTGTCTTGTTGCGTTTCTCTATGGGCAGTGCAATCTCCTGATATATAAAGTCGTCGTCGAAACCAATTTTGGCAGCGTCCTTGCGGTCGTTGGCATAATATATATGGTCAAGATGAGCCCAGTATATTGCACCGAGACACATCGGACACGGTTCGCATGAAGTGTAAATGTCGCATCCGCTTAGGTCGAATGTACTAAGGTGGCGTGTAGCTTTGCGTATGCAGTTCACCTCGGCATGTGCTGTAGGGTCGTTGTCTATAGTAACACTGTTGGATGCTTCTGCGATAATCTCGTCGCCTTTGGCTATTACAGCGCCAAACGGACCGCCTCCGTTGCGCACGCTCTCTTCGGATAGACGAATGGCGCGACGCATTAGTTCGATTTGTTTATTCTCCATAATCTTTTGTTGTTAGAGTTTTTAATGTGTAGTATGTTTTATGTTTTATATCTTCAATAGTTGTATGTAGGTGCTTATAGCGTTTTCTATCTCGCTTATCCTTATATATTCGTTAGCCGAGTGCGAGCGTGCCGAGTCACCTGGTCCAAGTTTTAGCGACTGCCATGGCATCAGAGCTTGGTCGCTAAGTGTAGGCGACCCAAATGGTTGCTTTCCCATATCTATAAGTCGCTTTACCAAAGGATGCTCTAAGTCTATTGACGACGAGTGTAGTCTGAACGATCTTGCCTTACACTCGCACTGAGTATGGTTGTTTATAAACTCAAACACTTCCTCGTTGGAGTACATCTCATTGGTACGTACATCCACTACAATATTGCATACATCGGGTACAACATTGTGTTGGGTTCCAGCATTTATTACCGTTGCGTTCATCACTGTAGCACCAAGATGCGGGCTAATGCGCTTGAACCGATAGTCGCGAATCCATACCAAGTCGTCCAATGCTTTATAAATGGCGTTTATGCCTTCGCCTCTTGCTGCATGTCCGCTTTTACCATGCGCCTTAAGGTCAATTACCATAAGTCCCTTTTCAGCCACGGCTGGTTGCATACCAGTAGGCTCTCCCACAATAGCCACATCTATATGTGGCAGCATAGGTATTGCCCTACTTATGCCGTCTTTGCCCGATACCTCTTCCTCTGCCGATGCCAAGTAAACGAGGTTGTATCCAGCACATCCATATTCGTTAAGGTAGCAGAATGCTTGCAGTAGCGAAACAAGTCCGCCACCGCAGTCGTTAGATCCGAGTCCGTATAATATGTCTCCCTCAAGCTCAGGCTTAAATGGTTCTCTTGTCCACGACGCTACTGGCCTTACCGTGTCTATATGTGCATTGAGCAGAAGTGTAGGCTTGTTGTTGTCGTATTGCTTGCCTATGGTCCACACATTATTTGCTTCGCGATAGGTTTCAAGTCCAAGTCGTTGCATCTCTTTCTGCATAATGTCTGCTGCAACCTTCTCGTCGCGGCTCACTGATGGAGTAGCTATTAATTGGCTTAGCAGCCTTACGGCGTCTTCGGTGTATTGTTTTATCTGCATTAGCTTATTGTTGTTTTGTATTCGATTGCATATGTCGCAATTCATATATCATTCTGCAAATTTACTATAAATAATCGAGTATTCGTTTATATCGAGAGGTTTTTGTAACTTTGCAGTTGTTTAATACTATAACTATAAAACCTTTAAGATTGTAAACAAACAGATAGCTATGAAGATAAAATTGATATTAGTAGCTTTAAACTTACTATTTGCTTTCGCATCATGTTCCGACCGTCGCACGGTTATAGGAGTGTCGCAGTGCAGTAACGATACTTGGCGACAGAAGGTAAATCGTGAGATAAAGATTGGGCAGTACAAATATAAGAATGTAGACGTTAGCTTTTGTTCTGCCGACAACAATGCCAAGCGACAAGTACAGCAGATAGACAGTTTGGTCGAAAGTAATGTCGACCTTCTTATTGTTGCCCCGAGCGACGCCAGTACAGTAGCGCCGGCGGTTGAACGTGCATATAAGAAAGGAATTCCCGTTATTCTTTTCGACCGCAAGATCGATTCTGACAGTTATACCACATATGTTGGAGCCGATAATGTAGAGATTGGTCGTGTAATGGCACGCTTTATTGCCGATAAGCTTCACGGTAAGGGTAGGGTGTTGGAGATAGCTGGTCTTGAGGGCTCTACGCCAGTTGAGGAACGTCATAAAGGATTTGTCGAGGTAATGAAACGTTATCCCAATATCGTTACAACCACAGTCAATGGCGATTGGAATGTTGACGGTGCCCGCAAGATTATGTCTCGCTGTCTTGCCAACGATCCTAATATTAATTGTGTCTTTGGTCATAACGATGCCGAGGCTCTTGGAGCATGGGAGGCAGCCAAGGCTGTTGGTAAGGAGCATGACATAATGTTTGTTGGTATTGATGGTTTGCCAGGAGAGCGACAGGGTATTGACCTTGTTAAGAAAGGCTGTTTTGCAGCTTCTTACATATATCCTACACATGGCGAGATGTTGGTGCCCCTTGCTATGCGCATATTAGAGAAGCAGTCGGTTCCTCGTATGAATTACCCCCCCCATTCAAGTCTTGTTACCGACGAGAATGCCGACATTGTAGAGATGCAAAACAACGAGATTGCCAGTCAAGCCAGCAGTCTCGACGCCATTTATGCCAATATCGACAACTATATGAAGATGTATCGCAGCCAGAAAATCATCAGTTGGCTTGCCTATCTCGTCGTGTTGTTGCTCATTATTCTTGCTGCCTATAATTATTATGTATATAAGACAAAGGCAAAGGTTGGACGCCGCTTGCGCCAGATAGCCGATGAGAAAGTGGCTTTCTTTACCAAGGCAAGTCATCAGTTGCGCACACCTCTTACACTTGTAGCTGGTCCTCTTCAGCACCTTATATCACAAGGTCACTTCGATGAAAAGCAGCAACAAATGCTCGATATCATACAACGCAACGTTGCCGAACTTGAGCATCTTACTGCCAATGTGCTTAATTTTCAGACTCGTGTTGAGACTGTCGCCGACAATACAGGCCATATTCAGCAACCTACAATATCAGACGAGACCGTGTCTAAGCTTGTTTTGCAAGACAGCCGACGCAATATAGTTACCAAGAACAATTCTGATGAGGAGCTTGACACCATACTTATTGTTGATGACAATGCCGATATACGCTCATATCTTAGGTCTTTGCTCTCTGCATACTACTATGTTATCGACGCGTCAGACGGACGCAACGGACTTAGATTGGCGCGCGAGAGCGTGCCCGACCTTATCGTTAGCGATATTATGATGCCTATAATGAACGGTCTGGAGTTTTGTTCTAAGATTAAGGCCGACGACGTTACGTGTCATATTCCTGTTATCCTACTCACTGCACGCAGCAACGAGTCGCAGCGTATCGAAGGCTACGAACATGGTGCCGATGCCTATATCACCAAGCCGTTCAATATCGATTTGCTTATGACACGTATTGAGAGTATGCTTGCCAACCGCCGCAAGATAAAGCCAGCCCAATCAGATCGTGGCACAGAGACAGTTGAGACTGTCGAAACCAACAGTGCCGACAACTTATTTATAGGTCGTTTTCGCGAGGTTGCCATGCAGCATCTTGGCGATGTCAATCTCAAGATGGACGATCTTGGCAATGAGTTGCGCCTTTCGCGTGTGCAGCTTTACCGCAAGATAAAGGCTTTAACGGGCAAGTCGCCCAGTGATATTATACGAGAGATGCGCCTTAATCGTGGCCATTACTTATTGTGTCATACTGACCGTCCTATCTCCGAGATTGCCTATGAGGTTGGCTTTGCTGTGCCAAGTTATTTTACCACATGTTTCAAAAAACAATATGGAATCAACCCCACTGAACTGCGTCGCGAATGATTCAGATACAGTACAGTTTATTCATAAAAAATCATATTTTTAGCAAAAGGGCTGTGGAAGACAGCCCTTTTACACTAACAGAAAGGACTAACACACAAAATCTCGTTACATGAACGATATGTCTTATCCCATGAACGAAATTTTCAATTGTTAGTCCTTCCATCGTCTTAATTTTGCAGCCAGAATTACGACAATAATTAAAAACTTAAACCATTTTCACATGAACAGTTTACAAAGAATGCTCATGAGCTTGGCCCTTACACCGGCTGTTGCCATCGTGAGTGCTCAAGAAGTGAATGTAAGCGGAGTTGTCACCGACGCCACTGGCGAAACCATTATCGGTGCCTCGGTCGTAGAGAAAGGCACGACCAACGGTACGGTTACCGATATTGATGGTAAGTTTACTCTCAAGGTAAAGAAGGGTGCACAGCTCGAGTTTTCGTACATCGGTTATAACAATGTAACTCTGGAAGCCAAACCTACAATGAATGTAGTGCTTAGCGAGAATGCAAAGCTTGTTGAGGAGGTTGTGGTTACTGGATACACCACCCAGCGTAAGGCCGATCTTACTGGTGCTGTGTCGGTTGTTAGTGTAACCGACCTACAGAAACAGAACGAGAATAACCCAATGAAGGCTCTTCAAGGCCGTGTTCCTGGTATGAATATCTCGGCTGATGGTTCGCCTTCAGGTTCTGCTACAGTTCGTATTCGTGGTATCGGAACTCTTAACAACAACGATCCTCTCTACATTATCGATGGTGTTCCTACCAAGGCTGGTATGCACGAGCTCAACGGCAACGACATCGAGTCTATCCAGATTCTTAAGGATGCAGCCTCGGCATCTATCTATGGTTCGCGTGCTGCCAATGGTGTTATCATCATCACCACAAAGAAGGGTAAGGACGGTAAGCTCAAGGTAGACCTTGATGCTTCTGTTGCAGCCTCAATGTACAGCCATAAGATGGAGGTGCTCAACGCTAAGGAGTTTGGTCAGGTTATGTGGCAAGGATATGTCAACGACGGTATGGATCCTAACACCAACGGCTTGGGCTATCACTACGATTGGGGGTATAACAATCTTGGACAGCCTATTCTCAATGGTATTTCAATGAAGAAGTATCTTGACGATGCCGGCACAACACCTGCAGCCGATACCGATTGGTACGACCAGACAACACGCACTGGTGTTATACAGAACTATAACGTTAGTGTAAGTAATGGTTCGCAGAAGGGTTCGTCTTATTTCTCGCTTGGCTATTACAAGAACATGGGTATCATAAAGACATCCGACTTCGAGCGTTTCTCTGCCCGCTTCAATACCGAATACAAGCTTATCAACGACAAGCTTACTATTGGCGAGCACTTCACCCTTAACCGCACATCAGAGGTTGCGGCTCCTGGCGGATTCCTTCAGAATGTGTTGCAGTTTAACCCGTCATTGCCAGTTTATACAACCGACGGTAGCTATGCCGGACCTGTAGGTGGCTATCCTGACCGTTACAATCCAGTGGCAGTGCTCGAGCGTAATAAGGACAACCGCTATACATATTGGCGTACATTCGGAGATGCGTATGTAAACCTTAATCTATTTAAGGGATTCAACCTTCGCTCAACCTTCGGTCTTGATTATTCGCAGAAGGAGCAGCGCATATTTACCTATCCCGTAACCGAAGGCAATGTTGCCAATAAGATTAATGCTGTTGAGGCAAAGCAGGAACATTGGACCAAGTGGATGTGGAATGCTGTGGCTACATACAATGCCGAGTTTGGCAAGAATCGTCTCGACGCTATGATTGGTATGGAGCTCAACCGCCAGGACGATATCAGTTTCTCTGGACGTAAGGAAGACTACATTATCCTTAACCCCGACTATATGTGGCCTGATGCGGGTACTGGCACAGCCCAGGCTTACGGCTCTGGTTCGGGCTATTCGCTTGTATCGTTCTTCGGCAAACTCAACTACAACTACGCCGACCGTTATATGGCTTCGTTGACAATGCGTCGTGATGGTTCATCACGTTTTGGTAAGGACAATCGCTTTGCTACATTCCCTTCAGTATCTGCTGGATGGCGTATCAACAACGAGAAATTCTTGCAAGACGTACGTTGGATTGATGACATCAAGTTGCGTGCATCATGGGGTCAGACTGGTAACCAAGAAATTTCAAACCTCGCTCGCTATACGGTTTATGTAAGTAATTACGGCGTAAACGAGAATGGTGGACAGAGCTACGGTACATCATATGATATAGCCGGAACCAACGGTGGACAGACTCTGCCTTCTGGTTTCAAGCGTAATCAGCTCGGCAACAACGGTATCAAGTGGGAGACAACAACTCAGACCAACATCGGTCTCGACTACTCTTTCTTCCGCAATTCGCTATATGGTACCTTTGATTGGTATTTCAAGAATACCAAGGATATTCTTGTAGAAATGGCTGGTATCGCTGCTATGGGCGAGGGTTCTACACAGTGGATTAACGCCGGTGAGATGGAGAACAAGGGCTTTGAGTTTAACATTGGCTATCGCAAGACTACTAAGTGGGGTCTGCGTTACGATGTAAATGCCAATATTGGTACCTATCGCAACAAGATTACAAAGCTTCCGGCTACCATAGCAGCTAAGGGCACATTCGGTGGAAATGGTGTTAAGAGCGTAATAGGTCATGCTATGGGTTCGCAAGTAGGCTATGTAGCCGACGGTATATTCAAGTCGCAGGAAGAAATTGACAACCATGCCACTCAGGAGGGAGCTGCTCTCGGACGCATTCGTTGGAAGGATCTTAACAACGATGGCAAGATAACAGAGGCCGACCAGCAGTGGATTTACGATCCGACACCCGACTTCACCTACGGTTTCAACATCTATCTCGAATATAAGAACTTCGACTTCACTGCATTCTTCCAGGGTGTTCAGGGTGTCGATATCATTTCTGACCTCAAGAAGGAAACTGATATTTGGGCAGGCTTGAACATTGGTTACCTCAACAAGGGACGTCGTTTGCTCGACGCATGGAGCCCAACCAATCCTGGCAGCAATATTCCGGCTGTTACTCTCTCAGACAATAACAACGAGAAGCGTGTTTCGTCTTACTGGGTTGAGAATGGTTCTTACCTCAAGCTTCGCACTATACAGCTTGGCTATAATGTGCCAAAGAGCTTTGCTCAGAAGCTGGCTATGGAGCGCCTACGTTTCTACCTCAGTGCACAGAACCTCTTTACTATAAAGAGCAGCAGCTTCACTGGTGTTGACCCTGAGAACCCTAACTACGGTTATCCTATTCCTTTGAACATTACCTTCGGACTGAACGTAAGCTTTTAGAAAGTGAAGAGTGAAGAACGAAGAGTGAAGAGTGAAGAACGAAAAATCCAATAGTTAAGGGAAAAGAGAAAAGTAAAGAAGTAAAAAACTTAAAAAGACATTACAATAATGAAAACTAATATATTCAGCCGTATAGCCCTCGCCACCTTCATTACGGCAGGTGCATTGTCATTGGGCAGTTGCGACGACTTTCTCGACAATCAGAAACCTCAAGGTACTTTGGACGAGACACAGGTTAAGGACCCAAGTCGCATCGACAACTTGGTTATCTCGGCTTATGCTGTCTTTATGTCGGCCGAGGATGTAAACTCGTCATTCTCTATGTGGAACTTTGATGTTCGCTCGGACGATGCTTACAAGGGCGGCAACGGTACATCCGACGGCGATGTGTTCCATCAGCTTGAGATATCTCAGGGTATCTTGACAACCAACTGGAATATAAGCGACATGTGGGAACGTCTGTACAACTGTATCTCGCGTGTAAATACAGCATTGGCGCAGCTCGACAAGCTTGACGCTGCAGCCTATCCTCTAAAGGACGAGCGTGTGGCCGAGATGAAGTTCCTGCGTGCTTACGGCCACTTCCTCTTGAAACGTCTGTACAAGAACATCCCGTTTGTTACAAACCCCAATCTCACTGTCGAGGACTATAACAATCTGTCTAACACACAGTATACCAACGATGAGGGTTGGCAGCTTATCATCAACGACCTTGAGGATGCCTATAAGGTTTTGCCAGTTAAGCAGACTGAGGTTGGTCGCCCATCTAAGGCCGCAGCCGCCGCATTCCTTACAAAGGCATACCTTTACAAGGCTTACCATCAGGACAATGCTCAGAGCAACGAGGTTACAAGCATCTCTGCCGACGACCTTAAGAAGGTTGTAGAGTATAGCGACCCCAGCATCTACCAGGCAGGAGGCTTCGATCTTGAGGCCGACTTCCACAACAACTTCCGTCCAGAGGCTCAGTACGAGAATGGTGTAGAAAGTATCTGGGCTATACAGTATTCTATGAACGACGGTACAAAACTTGGTAATCTCAACTGGAGTTACGGACTTATAGTGCCTAACATAGCTGGTGTTACCGATGGTGGTTGCGACTTCTACAAGCCGTCGCAAAATATGGTAAACGCATTCCGCACCAAACCCGACGGTCTGCCTTACCTTGACAACTTCAACGACAAGGACTACGACAAGTCTACCGACTATGCCGATCCACGTCTCTTCCTTACTGTTGGCATTCCCGGACTACCCTACGAGTTCAACAAGAAATATATGATGGACGAGACCGACACATGGAGCCGCTCGCACGGACTATATGGCTACTATGTTACATTGAAGCAGAATGTAGACCCCGATTGTGGCTACCTAATCAAGGGCTCATGGTGGGGTACTTCTGAGAACCGCATAGTATTCCGCTATGCCGATGTTCTTCTCGAGCGTGCCGAGGCTCTCGTTCAGCTCAACAAGATCAACGAGGCCATCGCTCTTGTAAACCAGCTGCGCACACGTGCTAAGCAGAGCCTTGGTGTAATATCAAACTACGAGACCGATTATGGCGTACGCATGAATATCTCTACATATAGGGGCACTTACAATCAGGAAGAGGCCCTCAAGATAGTTAAGATGGAACGCCGTTTGGAGATGGGTATGGAGTGCGAACGTTTCTTCGACCTTGTTCGTTGGGGCGAGGCTGCCGAGGTGCTTAACAAGTATTACGCCGAGGAGGCAGGCGACTGCTCTATCTATAAGGATGCTAAGTTCACTAAAAACCGCAACGAGTATTTGCCAATACCGTTCAGTCAGATCTCGGCATCAAACGGCCACTATACTCAGAACATTGGTAACTGGTAAAAAAGAAAATCAATATGAAAAAGATAACAAGCAAGTTTGCACATTATTTATATATGGTGCTGGCTGTAGCTGCGGTGGCTTTTGCCACCACAGCCTGCAGCGACGACAATACGTCGGACCTACAACTTACAGGCAACTGTACTGTAAAGGCATTGGCTCTCGACCAGTATGAGGGCTCGGTAGACATGGCTTCGCGCACCGTTACTGTGTGTGTGCCCGAGACATATGATACTAATGAAATGAGCGTTTCTAAGCTCGAACTGAGCGATGAAGCCACTGCCGACATTGCAGTAGGCGATAAGCTCAACATGTCGGTTGCACATTCTATGCGCGTAAGCAACGGTGATGTGTTTCTCGATTGGACTATCAAGGCCATGCGCGACGAGGCTAAGATTCTCTCGTTCAAGCTTAATGGCACTTATGTAGGCACAATCGACGAAGCTGCAAAGACTATTAGCGTGTTTGTTCCAGGCGGTGTCGACGTTACTCAACTTGTGCCTAACATCACAGTAAGCGAGAATGCCACAGTTACTCCACAAAGCGACATGCCGGTAGATTTTACCAATCCGGTACAGTTCACCGTAGAGAACAACACAGCCAAGGCTACTTATACCGTAACCGTAACAAAAATAGGCAAGCCAGTAATGGTATTTGTAGGCACAGCCAAGGATATGAGTGGCTTGAACGCTGAGGAGGCTGATGCTTGCAACTGGATGGTAAAAAACGTTCCAAACTCGCTATACGTATCGTTCGACGATATTCAGAATGGTTCGGTTGATCTATCTGAGTGCAAGGTTATCTGGTGGCACTATCACAAGGATGGCGGTGTCGACGGCAAGGCTGCATTCGAGAAGGCTGCTCCTGAGGCAATAAACGCTGCCGCCAAACTGCGCGACTTCTACAATGCAGGCGGTGCTTTCCTCCTTACACGTTACGCTACAAACCTTCCAGCATTTATAGGCGCTGTAAAGAACGAGGGTTGTCCTAACAACTGTTGGGGAGGCAAAGAGGATAGCCCAGAGATAACAGGCGGTCCTTGGGACTTCTTGATGAACGGCAACAACAGCCATGCTATCTACCAGAATCTTGTAGCTGGCGACGATGCAAACGGTGTTTATACATGCGACACTGGCTATGGCATAACAAACTCTACTGCACAGTGGCACATCGGAGCCGACTGGGGTGGATATGCAAGCAAGGAGATTTGGGAAAACGAAACTGGTGGCAAGGCATTAGGCTTTGGTGGCGACGGTGCTATAGTTGTATGGGAATTCCCTGCAAAAGAAGGCAAGGGCGGCATCATTTGTATTGGCTCTGGTTGCTACGACTGGCATACAACGGTTGATGCCTCAAGCGACCGCTACCACAAGAATGTTGAGACAATGACAATGAACGCCATCAATTATCTTATGAATAAGTAATAAATAATAAAAACAATGAAATCAATGATATATTCAATTCTTATGGCAGCAGCGACTATTATGCCGCTTGCCGCCTGCAGCGACGACAATAACACGTCCGAACAGCGCGACTGGTCTACTACCACTCTATTTGCATCGTCTGATGCTGCGGCTCAAGACATCTACTATAAGCCACAGAGTGGCTATGTAGGCGACCCTATGCCTTTCTACGACCCAGTTGCCAAGGACTTCAAAATTCTGTATCTTCAGGATTATCGTCCTAATCCAGTAGGCACTTATCATCCTATATGGGCTGTAAGCACTACTGATGCCGCATCTTACACATCGCTTGGCGAGATTATTCCTTGCGGTGGAATAAACGAGCAGGATGCCGCTATCGGTACTGGTTCTACAATATACAACGAGGCAGACAAGCTCTACTACACCTTCTTTACCGGACATAAGTATCAGCTTAATGCCGGCGACAGCCGCGAGATGGTTATGATGGCTACCAGTGCCGACTTTAAGCACTGGACCAAGAGTCGTACATTCTATCTTAAGGGAGCCGATTATGGATACGATAAGCACGACTTCCGCGACCCGTTTGTGTTCCGTGGCGACGACAATCTATATCATATGCTGGTGGCTGGCAAGAAGAATGGCAAGGGTGTTTTGGCTGAATGGACTTCTGCCGACCTTAAGGCTTGGGAGCATAAGGGCGTATTTATGCAGTGCATGTGGGACCGCTTCTATGAGTGTCCTGACGTGTTTAAGATGGGCGATTGGTGGTACCTTGTATACAGCGAAATTCACGAAGCTGTGCGCCGTGTGCAGTATTTCAAGGGTCGCACGCTCGACGAACTTAAGGCTTGCACACAGAACGATGCTGGTCTTTGGCCCGATTCGCACGAGGGATTTCTTGACGGACGTGGCTTGTATGCTGCCAAGACTGCATCGGATGGCACAAACAGATACATCTGGGGATGGTGCGCCACACGCTCGGGCAAGGATAATACCAAGGCTTTGGAGTGGGCTGGCAACCTTGTTGCACACAAGCTTATTCAGCACGAAGACGGTACTCTTACCTTGGGTGAGGTTCCTGGAATAGCTGCCAAGTTTGACAATGCTGCTACACCAACCATAGCTGCCAAGAGCGAGAATAATGAAAACAACAAGGTGGAAGGCGACGCTTCAAACCTTAAGCTTACTGGCAATGCCTGGGCTTTGTTCCCACGTCTTGGCTATCAGAACCGCATTGAGTTCACTGTTAAGACAGCTGGCAAGCGCGACAAATTTGGCATCTCGCTTGTTCGTGGCACTGATGCCGACGTGTTCTACTCGCTTGTCGTTAACGATGAGGGCGAAGAAACTCGCAAGGTAAACTTTGAGCAGCAAGGCACAGCAGGTATAGGCTTCCTTGCCAATGGCGATAGCTACGTATTCCAGCGTCCTGCCGACAACACTTATCACATCGTTATCACCACCGACAACAGTGTTTGCACCATGTACATCAACGATGTATGCTGCTACACCAACCGCATATACGGCATACAGCGCAACTGCTGGAGCATCAACTCGTATAGTGGAAGCGTTGAGGTTACTGGCCTGACAGTTGCAAGTAAGTAGATATTATTTCATACTTAAATACTATTGGTGTCCTCTCGTTCGGCTTTGCCGAATGGGGGGATTTTTTTTTGCTTTTCGGTGTCAAAGACGTCTTAAAGTCAAGATATAATATTAAATGGTAAAGTAATATAATTAAAATGGCAAAGTAATATAATTAAAATGGCAAAGTAATATAATTAAAATGGCAAAGTAATATAATATACTTTTGGAAGCGCTATTTATACAATAGCACATACTGTAGGAGGTACGGTCTCCGAACCGTACCACGCAAACAGATAGATCGTTCTTAATACCATATAGCCACTTGCGTGAGTATGTGTCTTAACGGATGTTACATGGACATTTTCTTACTTCAACGCAGTTTATAATTACACTAAATCATGTTACATTGTCAATTTTATGCAATACCATGAAACATTTGTTATATGTTTTAGACTGTTTCTCGTTGTAATTTTGCGTCTGAAATTTACCGAAATCCTTAACAAATTTATTTTAAATAATAACTTAAAACTTATATTACAATGAAAAAGTTTACTTTAGTATCATTGGCAATGATGGCTTCAGCATCTTGCTTTGCACAGACAACTTTGTGGAATGGTGAGGATAAAAACTCTGGTTTATGGGATAGATGCAACCCTACGACTGTAGACAATCCTTTAAAGGAAGACGTAAATACTTCGGATAAGTGCGCCAAGTTTACTATCACTGGTAATGATTGGGAACATGGTGATATTGTTCTCGACCTTAAGAGTCTTTTTGGCGAAAGCGGACTTGATATGACAAAGAGCAAACGCTTGTCTATTATGGTTAAGAAGTCGCATGCAAGTAATGTTAAGATTGAGTTGTCTGCTGGTGCAAACACATATACAAAACGCATAGCATCATGGTGTGATGGTGGCGACAAGTGGCAGAAACTTGTATTTGACTTCACTACAAACTGCAACTTTGAAGGCAAGGGTAATCCTACAGAATTGGCTATTTATCCAGGTATTGAGGATGGCCAAGAGCCTTCACAGGAGATATATGTAGACAATATCGTTCTTGAGGATATTCCTACTGTCAATGGTGGATCGATTTGGGATGTTGCTGAAGGTTCACTCACTGGTAAACTCGAACTTACTGGTGGCTATTTCAAGACAGAATGCTCTAATGTAGACAATGGTTGGGAGAAAATTTACATTGACGATTTTACCGAACTTAACAAGAAACTCTCTGCTGATGTTACATCTATAGATATGCGCAAGGCTTCAACCTTAAATGTCGACATCAACCAGTTCTTCTTTAAGAATCCTAATACTATCGTATATGCTGATGCAGCCTATGATCATGCCAACGTTGTAGTTAATGGTACTGCTAAAAAACTTTTGCTTACTGATGCTAACGCTTTCAATGCTCCTTATGACTTCACAGCAGAATCAGTTAAGCTTAAACGCAGTTTGCAGAAGAATGGTATAAACAGTTTTGTGCTTCCATTCGAAGTCTCAGCCAACGAACTTGGTGCAAGCAAGGTTGCTACTTATAAGAGTTGTGATCTTGGCAATGTTGCCAACTTCAAGACCGCTGAAAGCGTAGTTGCCAATACTCCGTTCCTTACAACAGATGCTAAGGAGGCTTCAGAGCTTACCTTTACTAATAAGAGTATTGTAGCAACACCAGAAAATCTTGGCACTGACTTCGTAGGTGTTTACACACGTACCAAAGCAGAAGGCAAGTATGGCATTGATGAAAAAGGCAACCTTCATAAGGGTGGAGCAGATGCTTATGTAAATCCTTTCCACGCTTATCTCAACGTTGAAGGCGTTGCCAGTGTAGCTTTCGATGGTTCGGTTACAGCTATCAACAACATTGCAGCTGACAAGGTAGCCGATACAGCCGTTTACGATCTTAGTGGTCGTCGTGTTAATGGCAAGTTGCAGAAGGGCTTGTACATTATGAATGGCAAGAAGGTTGTTGTTAAGTAAGGCGCGCACACAGAGATAATCAACGATTTATAAAATCTAAAAAAGAATAAGTAGATATGAAGAATAAATATATTGCCCCTAATATTACTGTTGTAGATTTAGAGATTGAGTCGCAGATACTTACTGCATCGCAGGTGCAAGTAGAGTTCGATTATAGTGATGAAGATTATATAGGCGACTTCAAGTCTTCCAACCACATCTTTGTTTTTGATGACGAAGAGTTGGAACAAAATTAAAAAATAAGTATATACACTTCAATTTCCTTTAGTTTGTTTTCCCCCTTGCTTGGCAAAGCCGAGCAAGGGGGAAGTTTTTTTATGATATAGTAGGAGGTACGGTCGTGTAAAAAAGTGTGGTGTTCGCTATAAAGTTCGTGTAAAAAAGTGTAGTGTTCGCTATAAAGTTCGTGTAAAAAAGTGTGGTATTTGTTATAAAGTTCGTGTAAAAAAGTGTATCTACAAAGAAACGTTCATTGTATGCGGTGCTTCCACGTGCAATGAACGTTTCTTTTATACGAGTGTATGTTCGTATGTTATATGTTTATTCTTGCTTCATTTTCTCGTTGATGGCATCAATCAGCTTGATGGCATCTACGTATTGGGCGATACCCTCGGCCACTTGTTTGGCATCGCGCATGGCAAGCACAACGGTAGAAGGACGGTTAACAACGTCGCCACCAGCAAATACACCCTTGCGTGTAGTCATGCCATATGGTGTTTCGCGAGTGATGACATAGCCACGATCGTCTACTTCGATTCCGGTTGTTGTAGATACAATACGGCTGGCAGGCTTAGAACCCAGAGCCAAAAGCACATAGTCGGCCTTCTCAACACGGCGCTCACCATCCTTGGTCTCGATAACTACCTCAGTCATCTTGTCGTTCTCATCGCTGTGAATCTCTACAATGTTCGATTCCCAGTTGAAGTTTACGCCTTCCTTAACAGCGTCGTCATACTCGGAACGAAGAGCTGGCATATCGTCGATAGTACGGCGGTAAACAATATCCACACGCTCGGCACCCATACGTACAGCAGTACGTGCGGCATCCATAGCTGTATTGCCACATCCTATAACAAAGCAACGGTCGCCCTTACCAACAACAACCTCGCTGCGGTCAAGGTTGCCTTCATTGTAAAGACTTACACGACGCAAGAACCATATAGCCTGACGTACACCGTTGATATCGCCGCCAGGTATATCAAGCTTCTGCGGATTGCCGGTACCAGTACCCATAAATATAGCATCGAAGCCTTGATCAAAGAGGTCGTCTACAGTATAGTCTTTGCCGATGGTGGTATTGCAATGTATGATAACTCCCAGTTCCTCCATCTTCTTGATTTCGCGACGTACAATCTCCTTAGGTAGACGATATTCAGGAATGCCGAACATAAGAACGCCACCTGGTTCTGGTTCCATCTCGAATATCTCGACATTGAATCCCTTGCGAGAGAGGTCGCCAGCGATAGTAAGTCCAGCAGGACCCGAACCAATTACAGCTACCTTGCCGCGTGTTTTGGGTAGGAGATTCTCGCGAATAAGTCCCATATTGCCGTCAAAATCGGCAAGGAAACGCTCAAGTTTGCCTACGTGTATGCCTTGACCTTTCTTGCCAAGCACGCAATGTCCCTCGCACTGCTTCTCGTGAGGACAAACGCGTCCGCATACAGCAGGAAGATTACTCTTCTCGTTGATGATGTGCATGGCGTTGCCAAAGTTGCCCATCGAAAGTTCGTGTATCCAGTCGGGTATATCATGGCTTATAGGACATCCCTTCTTGCACTGTGGCACTTTGCAATGAAGGCAGCGTTTAGCTTCCTCAATGGCCTCGTGCATGGTGTAACCCTCGTTAACTTCTTGAAACAGATTCTTGTTATTTTCCATTTGTTTTGCTTTTAGTTTTTAATAGCCGTCAGCCATAATAGCCACATGGCTCACTAATGTTATAATCATTTGTTATTTCCACTTTGCAAAATTATATATTTATTTTCTAATATACCTCCTTTTTTGCTGCTTTTACATTGATATATGGGCTATAAGCACAAATGAGTATGTAGATTTGTACGAATTTGTAAAGCCCAGTGTTGGGGTATGTATGAAAAAGGCTGCAATGGTGTGAACCAAAGCAGCCTTCGTATTTTTAATGTTTTACTTGTTTTCTACTTAAAGTTGATGAACCTCAACGCGTTCGACTTCCGCTCCGTTCATTCGGCGGGGGTGCAAACGATTTACTTTTCGTTGCCCTCTCCCCACATTCCTATTGCAGCACTTGCTGCGAATAGGGTCATCATCATCGTCATCAACATAACTTTTTACCTTTAAACCATTAACCTAACTAAATTCTAATACCTTTCTTACTAATACCTCTACTACTAATACCTTGTCAACCTTCTACTAATACCTTTTATCTACTAATACCTCTCTTACTAATACCTCTCTTACTAATACCTTTCTTCTGTGCGTTATCCTTATCTTCTACCTTTTGTGTTATCCTTGAATCTTCTACCTTTGTTATCCCTAAATCTTCTACCTTGTTATCCTAAATCTTCTACCTTTGTTATCCATAATCTTTTACCTACTCTTGTGTGCGTTATCTCAATCTTTCATCTTGTCTTAGTCATCCTTTTCTATAATCTCCTACTTACCTCTTCAAAGACTTATATCGTTAAATTCTCTCAAAGATTTCTTTCACCTTCTATTTGAAATGTCTTATATAAGGATTGCCAACCTCCCGGCTTTCATCCTTTTGACAATGCAAAGTTACTACTGTTTGCGTACACACACAAGTATTATACTCAATATTTTGCTAATATAGCTTCCTTTTTGATGTAAGTCAACATTTATGTGCACGCACACAGAACGACACAACAACTATATATAATATACGTAACTTGCCGTGTGTATATATAATTTAAGTTTCGCAAGCGAAAGAAGTTATCGGAATTTATCAGAAGATAACTCGCTTCGCTCGTGAAGTTAATGGACAAATGCCCAATTGTTTAAGCAATAAAGCTATTGTCCGTTAACTTCCTGAACGACCGAAGGGAGTGCTAACTCCTTTAATTCCATTAACTTCTGAACTTGCGAAAGTTCAGTATATAAAAAGAAAGGGGCTGGACCCTTTCGCAAAGGCGCAACCCCAACTTAAACAACCAATAAAAGAAATAGATAGCTGTTAAGTGTTTTATGTCTGAATATTCCTTCTTATCGGATAAACAGAAGTTCGCGATACTTAGGCAGAGTCCAGAGTTCATCGGCTACGATAAGCTCGAGCTTGTCTATCTGATAGCGTATCTCCTCCATCTTAGGAGCCACAGTGTCGTGGTAGGCAATAGCCTTAAGATGTTCGTCCTCTATCTTATTGGCAATCTTGCGTGCGTTGACCAATTCTTCCACACCACTCTCAATAATCTGAGTGCGTTCAGCTATCTCTTCAATTATCTTCTTGTTGCGTGATGTCAGCTTGTCGGCTGTATCGGCAGGGAAGATTTCGTACATGCTCTGTACATTCTTGGCAAGACGGCTCTGATAGTGAGTGCAGACTGGGATGATATGGTTCATAGAAAGGTCGCCGAATACACGTGCCTCAATCTGAATCTTCTTTGTGTATGTCTCCCACTTAACCTCGTTGCGTGCCTCAAGTTCCTTACGTGTCATAACGTTCTGGCTCTCGAACATCTTGATGGTAGCCTCGTCGAGATAGCGCTCGAATATCTTAGGACAAGAAGTCTCGCAGTCAAGACCGCGGCGCTTAGCCTCCTCAACCCATTCGTCTGAGTAGCCATTGCCATCAAAGTGGATTGGCTTGCAGAACTTAACATCCTCGCGTACAACATCAAGTATTGCACGTACCTTGTCATAGCCCTTCTCGATAAGAGCGTCAACACGCAACTTGAAATCGTGCAAAGCCTCGGCTACAGCTGTATTAAGCACAATCATGGCAGAAGCACAGTTGGCTTCGGAACCTACAGCACGGAACTCGAAACGGTTTCCGGTAAAGGCAAAAGGTGATGTACGGTTGCGGTCGGTGTTATCTACAAGCAGTTCAGGAATCTCAGGGATATCAAGTTGTAATCCCTGCTTGCCGGCAATATCGAATAGCTCGTCCTTCTCGGAAGTCTCAATACGTGTGAGAATCTCTGTAAGCTGACGGCCAAGGAACGATGATATGATAGCTGGAGGTGCCTCGTTGGCGCCAAGACGATGGGCATTAGTAGCACTCATGATGCTGGCCTTAAGCAATCCGTTGTGCTTGTATACAGCCATCAAGGTTTCAACGATGAATACTATGAAGCGGAGGTTATCCATTGGGGTTTTGCCAGGTCCGTGCAGCAGTACGCCAGTATCAGTAGCAAGGCTCCAGTTCTCGTGCTTGCCCGAACCATTGATGCCGGCAAACGGCTTCTCGTGCAATAATACACGGAATCCATGATGACGAGCAATCTTCTTCATGAGCGACATGAGAAGCATGTTATGGTCGATAGCAAGGTTGGTTTCCTCGAATATAGGAGCAAGCTCAAACTGGTTAGGCGCAACCTCGTTGTGGCGAGTCTTGCAAGGAATACCAAGTTCGAGAGCATGAATTTCAAGATCCTTCATGAAAGCCTGCACGCGCTCTGGGATAGCACCAAAATAGTGGTCGTCCATCTGCTGGTTCTTTGCAGAGTCGTGTCCCATAAGTGTGCGGCCAGTAAGCATAAGGTCGGGACGTGCCGAATATAGACCCTCGTCAACAAGGAAGTACTCCTGTTCCCAACCAAGGTTTGATATAACCTTCTTTACCTCTGGATAGAAGTAGTGGCAAACATCAGTGGCAGCCACATTAACGGCATGCAACGAGCGCAGAAGCGGAGCCTTGTAGTCGAGAGCTTCGCCTGTGTATGAGATGAAGATAGTAGGGATACACAGTGTGTCATCAATGATGAACACAGGCGATGTAGGATCCCAAGCCGAATAGCCACGTGCCTCGAATGTGTTACGTATACCACCGTTAGGGAATGAGCTGGCATCAGGCTCCTGCTGTACAAGCAACTTGCCCGAGAACTCCTCAATCATACCGCCCTTGCCGTCGTGTTCGATAAAGGCATCATGCTTTTCGGCAGTGCCTTCAGTAAGAGGCTGGAACCAGTGAGTGTAGTGTGTAACACCGTTCTCATCGGCCCACTGCTTGATGCCCTTAGCAACAGCATCGGCAATAGAACGGTCAAGACGAGCACCATTGTCGATAACGTCGATGAGTTTCTCATATACGTCGCGCGGCAGATACTTGTACATCTTGGCACGGTTGAATACGTTCTTTCCGAAGAACTCTGATGGGCGTTCAATCGGTGTAATCACGTCGACGGGTTTCTTCTTGAAAGCGTCGGCTACAACATCAAATCTTAAATTTGCCATTGTTTTCTTTCTTTTATGTTGTTTACTGTTATTGTTCTAAATTTAAAGGGTGACTTTCTTAACTATCTCCATACATTATATAATATGAATCTTCTTTATGCCTTCTTTAGCCATTCCTTAATTCTTCGCATGGCCTCTTTGCAGTCTTCGCGATTGCCAAATGCAGTAAGGCGAATATAGCCTTCGCCACTCGGTCCAAATCCTACACCTGGTGTGCATACAACGCCTACAGCATATAGCATTTGCTCGAAGAACTTCCATGAGTCGGTACCATCTGGTGTCTTGACCCAAAGATATGGAGCATTTTTGCCTCCAAACACCTCGAAGCCCATAGTGGTAAGTGCCTCATGCATTATATTGGCGTTGCCCATATAATAGTTTATGGTTTCCTTTACCTGCTTTTTGCCCTCGGGTGTGTATATGGCAGCAGCGGCTCGCTGTGATATATAGCTTGTGCCGTTGAACTTGGTAGACTGTCGGCGATCCCACAAGTGGTTGAGGTTGATGCGCTCTTTGCCGTCGAGTGTAACAGCAGTTACATCCTTAGGTATTACTGTATATCCGCAGCGCACACCAGTAAATCCGGCAGTCTTTGAATAGCTGCGGAATTCGATGGCACATTTCTTAGCTCCCTTAATCTCGTAGATAGAGTGTGGGATGTCGTCCTCTTGTATGTATGCCTCGTAGGCTGCATCGTATAGGATAAGCGTGTCATTGTCGAGAGCGTACTTAACCCACTTCTTTAATTCATCTTTTGGCAATACAGTGCCAGTTGGGTTGTTGGGGTAGCAGAGGTATATCATATCGACGCGGTGGTCGGGAATCTGCGGTATAAAGTGGTTCTCGGCTGTGCACGGCATATAGTTTACGTTGCTCCATCTGCCGTTCTCAAGCACTCCGGCTCGTCCGCACATAACATTAGAGTCGATATATACGGGGTAGATAGGATCGGTAACACCTATGGAGTTGTCCCATCTTACTATCTCGCCTATATTGCCAGTATCGCTCTTGGCTCCGTCGTTAACGAAAATTTCATTAGGGTCGAGATGAATGCCGCGTGGCGCATAGTCGTTTTTGACAATAGCTTCGCGCAAGAAGTCGTATCCACGTTCAGGACCGTATCCTCTGAATGTTGCTTTACGTGCCATCTCGTCTACTGCCTTGTGCATTGCTTCAATCACTGCAGGGCAAAGCGGCTGTGTAACGTCTCCAATGCCGAGACTAATCACTCGTACCTGGGGGTGTGAAACCTTGAAGGCATTAACCTTCTTGGCTATGTCTGCAAACAAATAATTGTTTGACAGTTTCAAGAAATGTTCGTTTACTAAGGCCATATAATGTCTATTATTCTATTTTCATTTATTGGTGTTGTGTCTTACGATAAAATCACGGTAAGTCTATTTCTCCTTCGAAAGCGAAAGCTGCTGGTCCAGTCATATATACATGTCCATCGTTTTCGTTCCATTCGATGTGTAGCGTTCCGCCGTCCATAACGATATTGCTCTTGCGTGTAGCTCTATCGGTTAAGGCGGCTGCTACTGCTGTGGCACATGCTCCTGTACCGCATGCCATTGTTATCCCGCTGCCACGTTCCCATACTCTTGTGCGTATATCACCGTTGGGCATTACTTGCGCAAACTCAATATTGCAACGCTCAGGAAATGCAGAATCATTCTCCATTATAGAGCCATAACGGCTGATGTCGAGTGTTGCAATGTCGTCGACAAAGCACACAAAGTGCGGATTGCCCATTGATACAAATGTTCCACGGAATGTACGGAACTGTGCTGTAAGTTCATCACCGCATGTCTCGTCATATTGTTTCGGGTTGTGGAAAATCGGAGCAAGCATATCTACTGTAACACTTTCTACCTTATTATATATATTAAGGTGAAGCTCCAGAGTCTTTACACCTGAAAGAGTTTGCAGACGTATAGATGTCTTGTTTGTAAGTCCCTTTTCGTATAGATATTTTCCAATACAGCGAGACGCATTGCCACACATCATAGCTTCAGATCCATCTGCATTGAATATGCGCATGGAAAAATCGGCGTCCACTCCATCATATGGTTTGCCTATGAGCACAAGCCCATCGCTACCTATTCCTGTGTGATACTTGCTCCAAGCTATTGAAGCTTCTGATGGGTTGGGAATATTATATTGTTGTGTATCCACATATATATAATCATTGCCAGCTCCATGCATCTTGGTGAACTTAACCGACCTTGCCATTTTGTTTGTCTTTTTACCTTAACGATTATCTATTTGCTTTTTACGATTGCAAAATTACAACTATTTGCGTAATAAGCAATAAAAACTGTTGCATTATTTGTGGTTAATTATCATTAAGTTTCGATTTGTAAGCATTTTTCTTGAATTTGCTTACAATATGATGGTTGTTTGTGTAGTATTTGTATCAAAATAAAATTCCGGATAAAATAAATCTGATAAAACGTTATAAATACATGCTTTTATATTTCGTTTTGTTGTAATTTTGCAGCGTAAAGATTGCAAAAGGAAACTTAAAAGTAATAATAACCAATAAAAAGAAAGTTGTATGAAGAAGATTGAAGCTATCATTCGCAAGTCAAGATTCGAAGATGTTAAGCAGGCATTGCTTGCTGCCGACATCGAATGGTTCTCTTATTACGATGTGCGTGGCATAGGCAAGGCACGTCAGGACCGTATCTATCGTGGTATAGTATACGATACGAGTTCAATAGAGCGTATCCTTGTGTCGCTAGTTGTACGTGACAAAAATGTTGAACGCGCTGTTAACGCCATACTTAATGCTGCACAAACTGGTGAGATAGGCGATGGCAGAATATTTATTATTCCAATAGAAGATGCTATACGCATACGCACCGGCGAGAGAGGCGACATAGCATTGTATAACGCAGAGCAGGAACGTTAGTAAATCGTAATAATGTAAATAGTAAGGATATGATGACTACACTACTTTCAGCATACACCCCTGTTTTAAACACAGGCAACACAGCCTGGATGATAATGGCAACTATTCTGGTGCTCCTTATGAGTATTCCTGGTATCGCATTGTTTTACGGCGGATTGGTAAGACAGAAGAATGTGCTAAGTGTGATAATGCAGACAATGCTCATTGTTGGTGTTGTGTCGCTGCTTTGGGTGGCTATAGGATATACTTGGGCATTTGGCACTGGATTTAAGGAGAGTGGTTCTTGGGCTTGGTTTTTTATGGGCGGACTTGACAAGGCGTTCTTGAAGGGTGTCACCATTAACAGTATTACATCTACTGGTATTCCCGAGCTTACGTTTGCAATGTTCCAGTGTATGTTTGCTCTGATTACACCAGCACTTATACTTGGTGCCTTTGCAGAACGAATAAAGTTTAAAGGATATATGGTGTTTACTATTCTGTGGGTTATTATAGCCTATTTCCCCATGGCACACTGGGTATGGGGAGGCGGATTCTTGCAGGAGATGGGTGCGCTCGACTTTGCTGGTGGTACAGTGGTGCATATCAATGCTGGTATCTCTGCCCTTATTATGTGTCTTATGATTGGTCAGCGTGATGACTATAAAAAGGGACATGCCATACTGCCTCATAATGTAACGATAGTATTTATGGGTACATCGTTTTTGTGGCTTGGATGGTTTGGATTTAATGCTGGTAGCGGATTGGCAGCCGACGGACTTGCAGCCAATGCTTTTCTTGTAACACATGTGGCAGCAGCTGCAGCAGCTGTTACTTGGATGGCAATTGATTGGATGTGCAACAAGAAGCCTACTACGGTGGGTGCATGTACAGGTGCAGTGGCTGGATTGGTTGCTATAACGCCGGCTGCTGGCTCAACCGACCTTGTAGGAGCGTTTGCCATTGGTATCATAACACCGATAGTGTGCTTCATTATGGTAGCGGTTATTAAGCCTTTCTTTAAATATGACGATGCACTTGATGCCTTTGGCGTGCATGGTATGGGTGGTATTATTGGTTCAATACTTACAGGTGTGTTTGCGACATCTTCTGTAACTGGTGTTGGTGGAGCCGAAGGTGCTCTTTATGGCGATTGGCATCAGTTGTGGGTACAGATAGAGGCTACGTTGATAAGTATCCTATATAGTGCGGTTGTTACATATCTACTATATATATTGGTAGACAAGTTTATAGGAATGCGTGTATGTCGTAGAGTAGAGGAAGAAGGTCTTGACATCTACGAGCACGGCGAGAGTGCCTACAATTAATATTCTGACATATGAATACATATAAAGACATACGACACTAACCTTGAATAATGATTATTCTTTTGACCCGTTCCTCTTGCACAGTCTTTTAAGTGCAGGAGGAGCACCTTAAAAAAAAGGCTTGTTGTCGTTAAATGACTAAAGATAGAAAACCAATAAAAGAATTATATATATGTGTGGAATTGTTGCAATGTTCAACTTACGGGAACAAACTCCTGAGTTGCGTGAAAAGGCTTTGCGTATGAGCCGTAAGATACGTCATAGAGGTCCTGATTGGAGCGGCATTTGGTGTGGAGGCTCTGCCATTCTTGCTCACGAGCGACTGAGTATAGTTGACCCTGAGTCTGGTGGACAGCCACTTATAGCTCCAGATAAAAAGCAAGTGCTTGCCGTTAACGGCGAGATATATAATCATAAGGATATACGTGCACGTTATGCAGGCAGTTACGACTTTCAGACAGGTTCGGATTGTGAGTCGATTCTTGCCTTGTACAGAGATAAGGGCATCGATTTTCTTGAAGACTTAAGTGGTATCTTTGCATTTGCTTTATACGACGTTGAGCGCAATGAGTTTCTTATCGCTCGCGATCCAATAGGTGTTATACCTCTTTATATAGGCTACGACGATGACGGTACTGTGTATGTGGCATCAGAACTTAAAGCTCTTGAGGGCGAGTGTCAGCGTTATGAACCGTTTCTTCCCGGACACTATTATTCGAGCCGAGAAGGGAAGATGACCAGATACTATAAGCGCGACTGGTTTAGTTATGATGCGGTAAAGGACAATAAGGCAAGTGTTGATGCTATACACGATGCGCTTGAAGACGCTGTTAAACGTCAGTTGATGAGCGATGTGCCTTATGGTGTATTGCTGTCGGGTGGTTTAGACTCGTCTGTTATTTCAGCCATTGCCGAGAAATACTCTGAACGCCGCATAGAATCGAATGGTAAGGAGCGTGCATGGTGGCCAAGGTTGCACTCATTTGCTGTAGGATTGAAAGGTGCACCAGACTTGGCAAAGGCCAGACTTGTAGCCGATCATATAGGAACTGTACATCACGAGATAAACTACACAATACAAGAGGGACTCGATGCCATACGCGATGTAATTTACTTTATAGAAACTTACGATGTTACAACAGTGCGAGCATCAACACCTATGTATCTGTTGGCACGTGTAATAAAGTCGATGGGTATAAAGATGGTGCTTTCGGGTGAGGGAGCTGACGAGATATTTGGTGGCTATCTGTATTTTCACAAGGCTCCTAATTCAAGGGCTTTTCATGAAGAAACGGTGCGAAAACTGTCTAAATTGCATCTTTACGACTGCTTGCGTGCTAATAAGAGTCTTTCGGCATGGGGGGGGTGGAAGGACGTGTGCCATTCTTGGATAAGGAATTTCTTGATGTTGCGATGCGTACCAATCCTAAGGCAAAACTATGTTCTGGCAATACCATAGAGAAGAAGATTGTGCGTGAGGCATTTGCAGATATGCTACCAGAGGAGGTGGCATGGAGACAGAAGGAACAGTTCAGTGATGGTGTTGGATATTCTTGGATAGACACACTTAAGCAAATAACAGCATCGTTGGTAAGTGATGAACAGATGGCACATGCAGCCGAACGTTTCCCTATCAATCCTCCAAGATGCAAGGAAGAATATTATTACCGCTCAATTTTTGCCTCGCATTTCCCATCAGACTCGGCAGCTCGCTCTGTACCAAGTGTACCAAGTGTAGCTTGCTCAACAGCTGAGGCTCTGGCTTGGGACAAGTCATTCTGTGGTATGAACGATCCAAGTGGCCGTGCTGTTGCAGGTGTACACGAAAAGGCATACTAACTAACCTATCTAAACAGAATAATCTAATTTGTTAAATGACAAGACAACCTTAAATGAAAACGCGCCCGAAACCAAAGAATATAGGTTTCGAGCGCGTTGTTTTATTTATATTGCTTTATTCAAGCAACCTTATTAGTCGAGCTGAGCGAGCTTGTTGTCAGAACCGAGCACGTCAATGATCTTGTGCTTGTACATCTGCTCCATGAGGTCGCGAGCAGGACCGCAGTACTTACGTGGGTCGAACTCACCTGGTTTGTCATGGAATACCTTACGTACAGCAGCTGTAAAGGCAAGACGAGAGTCAGAGTCGATGTTGATCTTGCAAACTGCAGAAGCAGAAGCCTTACGGAGCTGCTCCTCAGGAATACCAACAGCGTCAGGCAACTTGCCACCGTACTCGTTGATCATGTCAACATACTCCTGTGGTACAGAAGAAGAACCGTGGAGAACGATTGGGAATCCAGGGAGCTTCTGCATGATCTCGTCGAGAACATCGAATGCCAATGGAGGAGGAACGAGCTTGCCAGTCTTCGGGTCGCGTGTGCACTGCTCCGGAGTGAACTTGTAAGCACCGTGTGAAGTACCGATAGAGATAGCCAATGAGTCAACACCAGTGCGGCTTGTGAAGTCGATAACCTCCTCAGGCTTTGTATAGTGGCATACATCTGAAGAAACCTCATCCTCTACACCAGCCAACACACCGAGCTCACCCTCTACAGTTACGTCGAACTGATGAGCATACTCTACAACCTTCTTTGTAAGAGCGATGTTCTCCTCGTAAGGAAGAGCTGAACCATCAATCATTACTGAAGAGAAACCAAGGTCTACACAGCTCTTGCAAAGCTCGAAGCTGTCACCGTGGTCGAGGTGAAGAACGATCTCAGGATGCTTGCAGCCAAGCTCCTTAGCGTACTCAACAGCACCCTCTGCCATATAGCGGAGAAGAGTCTCGTTGGCATAGTTACGTGCACCCTTAGAAACCTGAAGGATAACCGGTGACTTCAATTCTGAAGAAGCCTTGATGATAGCCTGAAGCTGCTCGAGGTTGTTGAAGTTGAATGCAGGAATTGCATAACCACCCTTGATGGCTCTTGCGAACATATCACGTGTGTTCACCAAGCCCAATTCTTTGTAGTTTACCATAATTGTTATTTGTTTTTTATAAAACGTTGTTATCGTTATTCTGTTTTTTTTTAGAAGCAACATTCGTGCCATTCGAGCATTTGGCATTATATGAATTTAAAATGTTGCCTTTTCACGTGCAAAGTTAATATTTTAATTTGTCACAACAAAGCGTAGAATGTTTTTTTTATGTTTCCTTTAACTTACAAATTTCTTACAATTAGATTTTGTAATACTTACTTTGCAAATTAAGGTTTAATAGGAATATATTTTAGAGGCAAGATAGTCATTTTGTATTAGTAATACGGGTTTGTCTGTTTTGGCTATATTAATTTATTTGTATCCTCAGTATGGATATGTTTGTATCTGCTGCATGGATATTTGTATTAAATGTATGGTTAAGATGAGATATGTGGACATAAAAAAAGGGGCTCCGCTGAGTCCCAATCTTGTTAACCTTAAATCTAATACCATGAAAAACATTGCAAATTTATAGTTTTTAATGTAAATGGCAAAACATTTGTAACATTATTTTTATAATAATGTACACGAGAGAATAATTTATTGATATATATCAATGTAAAAACTGGTATGTATGGCAATAAACGCGCGAAAAAAGCGTTATTAAAATACAATGAAACAAATATCCCTTATTATATATATGTGTGTCATGGCGCTTATGCCGACATGGGCACAAGAGCGTACGGTAGAGAATCGTCCGTATACCGACTTGCGTCCGCTTCACTTTGGTGTGGTGGTAGGTACGCATATGCAGGATATGGAGTTGGTTAATGCCGGACCGCAGATGATAACACTTGACGATGGCTCTACGCAAGAGACGCTTGTAAGTGTAGACCAAAGTCGTTGGGACCCAGGAATAAATGTGGGTGTTATTGCAGAGATGCGACTGTCTACATACTTTCAGTTTCGTGTAGCTCCTATGATGTATTTTGGTTCGCGTCATATTGTATTTCGTGACTTAAAAACACTTGATGCCAACGAGCAACCTACAGAGACACGCCGTGAGATGAAGTCGGCCTATATAGCATGTTCTGGTGATATAATCTTCTCAGCTCCCCGTTTCAACAATCATAGGCCATATCTTATGGCTGGTATTGCACCTATGTTCAACCTTAGCTCTAAAAGTAGCGACTACTTAAGGCTAAAGCGTCAGTCATTCAATATTGAGGTAGGAGTAGGTTGCGACTTTTATCTGCCATACTTCAAACTACGTCCTGAGCTTAAGTTTGTATATGGATTGGGTAATGTGCTCGATACTAAACACCCGAATGAGTTGCGTGACAAGAATCTGCTGAAGTTTGCCAAGTCGGCTTCAGAGGCGAGAACAAAGATGATAGTAATGAGTTTCTACTTTGAATAAAACAACTATACAATTATGAACAAAGCAATTAACACAAACAATGCACCAGCCGCTATCGGCCCTTATTCACAGGCTATAGAGGCTAATGGTATGGTGTTCGCATCAGGTCAGTTACCTATTGATCCTGCTACAGGTGCTTTTGCCGAAGGCGGTATTAAGGAGCAGACACGTCAGTCGTTAACCAATGCACAGAACATCTTAAAGGAAGCAGGTACCGATCTTGGTCATGTGGTTAAGACTACTGTCTTCCTTAGTGATATGGACAACTTTGCTGCTATGAACGAGGTCTATTCTGAGTTCTTCGTTCAGCCTTTCCCTGCACGCTCGGCTGTAGCGGTTAAGACTTTGCCAAAGAATGCACTTGTTGAGGTTGAGTGTATTGCGGTGAAGTAGAATATTTTAATGTAGTTTTTATAAACAATAAAAACCGTTGGGCTGAATGTCCAACGGTTTTTTATGTTTATCCCCTAACCAAATGCCATGCTTCTCTTATCCAAAGCACGAAGCTTGAGCCAATGATTATTATAATCCAGTCTTGCAGCGACAGTCCAATGACATTGAAGAACTGTTGCAGCACCGGTGTTTCCACCATTATAATCTGTCCAACTATAATAATGCCCGATATATACAGCAGACCGCGACATCCTTTGAAGTGCAAGGCAGAGCGATGTGTCTCGAATGCACGTGCGTTGAACAGATAGAAGAAGTGAGTCATCACGAATATTGTGAATAGCAATGTAAGTTCATACTCAGACAAATTTCCCTCTGTCCAGAACGACAATGTGCCAATACCAGCAAACAGAGCCTGATAGTTTATCGATACCATATCTGTAAGACTCTGCACGTCAGCATGCTTGAATACAAGTAGGAAGAAGAACAACATCACAAAGAAGAATCCACCCACACCGAATATCTCTGAGAGCATAGGACGGTCTAGAATGAATGCTTCACGGTTGCGAGGCTTGTCTGCCATAACACTTTCAGATGGTGGTAGTGATGCAAGAGCCATAGCTGCAAAGGTGTCCATAATAAGGTTTATCCACAACATCTGGGTAACGGTGAGAGGAGACTCAGTTCCCATAAATGCGCCAATAAGTACTATGAGGCATGCAGTAACATTGACCGTAAGCTGGAAAAGCAGGAATCGTTGTATATTCTGGTACAGCGAGCGTCCCCACATCACAGCCTTGCCTATTGATGCAAATGAGTTGTCGACAATGGTTATGTCGCTTGCCTCTTTTGCAACGGATGTTCCGTCTCCCATAGACAAGCCTACTTGGGCTGCTTTCAAGGCTGGAGCGTCATTAGTTCCGTCACCGGTTACGGCTACAACCTGACCTTTCTTCTGTAGTGACTCAACAAGTCGTTTCTTGTCCATAGGTCTGGCACGGGCTATAATCTTAAAATCGAGCACACGATTCATAACCTCTTCGTCGGTAAGAGCGGCAAACTCAGGACCTGTAATAATGTTATTGTCGGTGTCGGCATCAGTCCAAAGACCTATCTGTCTACCAATCTCACGAGCAGTAGCAGGTGTGTCGCCTGTTACAATCTTGATGCTTATGCCGGCATCAATACATTCCTTTACGGCAGCAGGTACATCGGCACGTACGGGGTCGGCAATAGCAGCAATGCCAATAAAGTGTAAATGTTCGGCAGCCACCTTACCGTCTGCAATAGCCACTTCGTTCTCGTCAAGTATATCAAATGCAAATCCCAGTGTGCGCATTGCACGGTTCTGATATTCCAGAAGTTGCTTCTCAATACTACCGCCAGTAGCTCCCTCGCCAGCAGTCTTGCATAGAGAAAACACTATTTCTGGTGCTCCCTTTACATATATAATACGTTTGCCGGGCATCAGGGCCGACTTTACTACAGTTGCCATATACTTGCGTTCGGTGGTAAATGGCAGCTGTTCAGTAACTTCGGCTTCTTCGCGCACTTTGCGATAGTCGATGGCATGACTGTTTAGCCACAGCAACAGTGCACCCTCTGTAGGATTGCCAAGTACACGTGGATGTTCTGGGTCAGTAAAGTCGAGCTGTGCTGTAGAGTTTACAGCAATGCCTTCGGTCACGGCCGAACTATCTGGAGCAACGCCATAGAATTGAGCATCGTCCACACGCATCTGGTTCTGAGTAAGAGTACCTGTTTTATCGGTACATATAACCGTAGTTGCGCCCATCGTTTCACAAGCGTGCATCTTGCGCACAAGGTTGTTTGTCTTCAGCATTCGGCGCATACTGTAAGCCAAACTTAGTGTTACAGCCATTGGTAGACCTTCTGGTACTGATACCACTACCAATGTAACGGCAATCATCAAGGTTTGCAACACGTATGCTATGAACGGCATAAGGTCGAATCCCTGGTATGAGGGTGAGAAGAAATATATAAGTATTCGGCCCACGATAATGCCTACACCTACAACATAACTCATCTTAGCTACCCATTTGCCAAGGCGGTCAAGTTGTTCGTCAAGAGGAGTACGTACAGAGTTGTCTATTTGTACAGCCTCAAACACTTTACCTTGTTCGGTGGCATCGCCAATAGCTGTTACACGCATGATGCCGTGTCCCTCCATAACCTTTGTACCCTTCATTACGTGGTTGGACGCAAATGTTGCGTCTTTGTCGAATAGGCTCTCGTCGGTAGTCTTAGGACACATAGGCTCTCCAGTTAGTGACGACTCGTCAACGCTAAGCTGTATAGATTCCAACAACTCGCCATCAGCAGGCACTTCCTCGCCAGTGTTCAGCACAACGATATCTCCTACCACAATATTGCGTCGTGGCACTTCAGTGATGTTTGATTGGCGAATAACTTCAACGGGTTCGTCATCATTAACCTGGTTGAGTATGGCAAACTCCTTGTCGGCTTGATATTCAAAGTAGAAAGAGAGACCAGTGGCGAGCAATATGGCTACAAATATGCCACCAGGTTCAAAGAATACAGCTGCTCCATGTCCCAATCCTAAGTACTCGTAGAACGAAATGCCAATCGAAAGCACTCCAGCAAGGATAAGGATGATGATAAGTGGATCTTTGAATTTGTCAAGAAACTGCAGCCATATAGGTTTCTTGGCAGGCGGCGTAAGCACGTTTTTGCCATGTTCTTTTCGGCTGGCTTCTACCTCTTGAGCAGAAAGCCCAGTGTAGTGATGTCTTGTTTCCATTGTTGATTATTGATTGTGATTTTTGTTAATGCTTCTGTAGGTAGTGTATCCTTTAGCTTATGGAAATATTACCCGCTTTGCAAAGGTAACAATTTTACCAAATAAAAAGATATTAATAACAATACAATTGTGTTACAATTATAAAATAAAATGAGTACATTTGCCGATGATATACAACTGTGTTGTATTATACAAGTCATATGCTATGGCATTTGCGTGGTTTACATAGTATAAAACCTATACATTATATATATAGTATGAAACAATCAACAATCTTTGCTATTGCCGCAGCGCTGTTTGCTTCTACATCAGCCGTGGCACAGGTTAGTTATCCGCCCGCTCAAAAGGGCACGACAGTAGATGAATACTTCGGCGAGAAGGTGGCAGACCCATATCGTTGGCTTGAGGATGATATGAGTCAGCAGACTGCCGATTGGGTAAAGGCCGAGAATGCTGTAACTCGAAAGTATCTCAACAGTATCCCTATGCGAGCCAACATTCTAAAGCGTCTTAAGGAAACTGTTAACTATGAGAAGAGTGGCATACCGTTCGAAAAGAACGGCAAGTGGTATGTGCACCGCAACAATGGATTGCAGAACCAATATGTGCTTTATCAGATGGATCGTCCCGATGCTCCTACCTCAGAACAACGTGTATGGCTTGATCCAAACAAACTTAGCAATGACGGAACTGTGGCTCTTAAGGGTGTCTATTTCTCTAACAATGGCCGATATATGGCTTATGTCATATCGCGCAACGGTTCAGATTGGGAAGAGATATACGTAAAGGACTGTCAGACTGGTGCCGATACCAGCGATCATATCGTGTGGGCTAAGTTTACAGGTGCCACTTGGTTGGGCGATGGCTTCTATTATAGTGCATACGATGCGCCCGAGAAAGGTAGGGAGATATCTGCCAAGAACTCGGTACAAAAGATATATTATCACAAGATGGGCACACCGCAGTCGGCAGATGAGTTGTTTTATATGAATCCTACTCAGCCTTTGCGATTCTATGGCGTTAGCGTTGATCGTGACGAGACTGCTATGATGTTGACAGAGTCGGGTATGGACAATGGCAACAACCTATATGTTCGCGACCTTAAGAAGCCAAATTCGCAGTTCATACAGATGTGTGCCGATACACGATATCAGTATGCTCCGGTTCAGACAGTTGACGGCAAGATATACATACTAACCAATGCAGGTGCTCCAAAGTATCGGCTTATGGTGGCTGATATCGCACGTCCTGGCTTTGTCGATTGGCGTGAGGTGGTAGCTGAAAGCGAAGATGTGCTACAGGATGTAACTTTTGCCGACGACCGTATGATTCTGAAGTACTCTAAGGACAATTGTACCCAGCTCTACACATATACAGTTGACGGCAAACGTACAGGCGAGATAAAGTTGCCTACATATGGCACTGCATCCATCAGTGGCAAGCGTGGAAGTAAGGAAGTATTCTATGACTTTACGTCATATACCATACCCAACTCGGTTTATCGTTACGACCTTGCCACGGGCAAGAGCACTGTACTGTTTACACCGAATATAAAGTTCCGTACACAGGATTACGTAACCGAGATGCAGTTCTATACAAGTAAGGACGGTACACGTGCTCCGCTCTTCATCACATATAAGAAGGGACTTAAGCTCAATGGTAAAAATCCTCTGTTGCTCTACGGTTACGGTGGTTTCAACCTTACTTTAAGCCCGTATTTCCTAACCAATTACATTCCGTTTATGGAGCGTGGCGGTGTATATGTGCATGCTGTTTTGCGTGGTGGCGGTGAGTATGGTGAAGACTGGCATGTGGCAGGTACAAAGATGCAGAAGCAGAATGTGTTCGACGACTTTATATCAGCAGCTGAGTATCTTATTGACAAAAAATACACATCGAGCGAACGTCTTGCAATACAAGGTGGCAGCAATGGCGGATTGCTTGTTGGCGCTTGCATGACTCAGCGTCCCGACCTTTTCCGTGTATGTCTTCCGGCTGTAGGTGTGATGGATATGTTGCGCTATCACAAGTTTACTATAGGTTGGAACTGGGCACCCGACTATGGAACCTCAGAGGATTCTAAGGAGATGTTTGAGTATCTTAAGGCCTACTCGCCTTTGCATGCACTTAAGCCTGGAACAAGTTATCCTGCTACTCTTGTCACTACAGCCGATCATGATGACAGAGTTGTGCCAGCTCACTCGTTCAAGTTTGCGGCACGTCTGCAAGAATGTCAGTCAGGAACTGCTCCTGTGCTTATCAGTATAGAAACAAATGCCGGACATGGTGGCGGCAAGCCTCTTGCAAAGCGTTTGGAAGAACAAGCCGACTTGCTGAGTTTCACATTATGGAATATGGGAGTGAAGAAGTAAAAAATAAACTAAAAAAAATAGGAGTTACTGATTAGGTAACTCCTATTTTTTTATAAGTTTTCTTGCAAATTCAATTATTGTATCTTCTCCACGCAGTAGGTCGTCTTGCGATAGAGAGACAGAATAGTCTGGATCAATACCGAATTCGGTAGATTGTTTGTCGCGGTTGTACATCGGACATGCCGAGAAGCGTATGTTCCATCCTATAGGCAACTCGGAAGAGTAGGGCATACCAGCTCCTCCACCAGTGCGGTCGCCAACAATCGTAACATTAGGGCAACACTTTATGTACTTTACAAACTCGTTTGCGGCGCTGTATACCGATCGGTTAGTCAATACAACGGTGTGTTTCTGCCATCTAACTCCCTTGCCAGGTTTAAGCCATTGCTCCTCCATAGCCGAGAACTCGTTGTGTCCTTTGCCAGTCTTATGCTGCATATATCCCACAAGAATCTTCTCGTTGGTGAATCTTGCCGCCAATTGCTCAGCCGATGAAAGCATTCCACCGGTGTTGTCACGCAAGTCTATAATAAGTCCATTGCATGGTGCGAGGTAGAAGAGTATATCGTCCAGATTGCCTGCACCAATGCCATTGGCAAATGACGAACATTGTATATAGCCTGTGTTGTCGTCAAGTCGGCGGTATTTCATACCTGATGCAATGCGATAGTCGGTACCAAGATAGCGTCTTATCAGAGTATCGCTTACGTTAGACGGATAATCTTCATGCCATGACCAGTTGCGTGCTATGTCCCACGACGAGTACATGTTGACGTGTCCGTCACGCAGTTCGGCAAGCATATTGCCTAAAACCTCAAACATTTGCGTGTCGGTCATGCCGTCATTTATCTGCTTTGAGTACTTATCATGAATAGCGTCCCAGTTGAGTCCATACTCTGCTTGCTTGTAGTCGAAGAAACAATAGTGCTCGTCAATAATTTTCCACAGAGCCTCAAAATTGCCTCGTGGATTGTCGGCATACTCATGTTCGTCTACACATGCCGACATACTGAATATGGCTATACATGCTATAGCTATATTCAGACACTTGCGGCAAAATCTATTAAATGTTATGCTCATTTATGAATGTAAAAGTTTTTCTACTTCTTCAATGTTAAGCCCCGTTCCCTTAGCTGTCTGTTGAACATCAAGTCCCATATCCAATAGACGTTTGGCAGTAGCAAGCTTTTCTTCGGCCATACCTTTAGCCATACCTTCTGCCATGCCTTTCTCTCTTCCTTCAGCCAAACCTTTCTCTCTTCCTTCAGCCAAGCCTTTCTCTCTTCCTTCAGCCAAGCCTTTCTCTCTTCCCTCTGCCAAGCCTTTCTCTTGAGCTGCAATCTCAGCCGCTGCCATACATGCCATATTGTCACGTGCAATCCAAAGGCTATTTTCATAAGCCTCCCATTCCTTTTTGGTCAGTCTGTGGCTGTCGGCATACTCTTCCAATTGCTTGAAAATTTCCTTCTGTGCCGTAAACGGCATCCTGCTTAATGCTTCCATATGCTTTAAAACGTAAATCCATTTATCAAAATCTGTATCACATTCATCCACCTTCTTTTCGAAAAGTGGAAGTACCAAATAGATGAAGCGAAGTTTGTTTGACGCTATCTCTCCGCTTTCCTTATCCGCCAGAACTATATCGGTTCTGAACTTATCAAGCTCTTCTTTGTTCGAAGTGTAATTCATAAAGCAGACGGTGTATATAGGTAGAAACCTGTATGCGTCTTGCTGTTCTGTCTTACCTTTGTCCACTTGCTCGAGTACACTTCTACACGCATAACAGATGGAGCGGTCGAGAAAGTTCGGCTGCCATCTGTTTTGCATCTCCAATATAAAGCGTTCACCTGTGTCGGTTTCGCAATATACATCATAGATTATTCCTCGCTGGTCTTTGGTTGAGGGCAATTCTTCCTTGTCCCTAAAAACTACATTCTTTACTTGAAGTTCTCCAACCAACAAATCATTAAGAAAGCTAATTAACAAGTCTTTGCTGAATTCCTGTCCGAAGAGTCGTTTGAATCCCCAGTCAGTAAAAGGATTTATGTATTTTCCCATAGTGACGAGTTTTAGATGTCTCAATGCAAAGATATTGATTTTCTGTGAATTTAGTATTGTTTAAGCTTGTTTTTTCTTCCAAAAACTTGTCTAATACATGAAAGTAATGTCTACTTGTTCAGCATATACTCCAATTGTCTTACCTGCTTGTCGGCATTATGTTTGCGTTGAGTTGTCATTCCCTCAGCCTTAAATCCGTCAAGTTCTTTCTGTAATGCGTTATACTTGATGTTCTGTTTCTTTTCCTTGTATTCTTGGCGAAGGATATAAATCTTCTCGGCATCCTGCAGACCTTCTACAAAACGTTCGAAGCGTATACTTGAACGTGGACCTGGGTATATACTATAACAGTCGCCCGAAGCCCAAGTGCGGAAGCGTGAGTCGCATAGTGGGTTTTGTGTCCAACTATTGTACGACCAACGCAGATAACCGTCATAGTCGGCAGCCACAGCATGTATGGCTGTCCATGTACCCTCGGCTGGAGGCGAGAATGTAAAGGTATTAGGGAATCCCTCTACACAGCATGTATAGTAGGTGCTAATCTTGCCTTCCTTGCGACGGCGTTCCTTAACTGGTGTCGGGTAATCGTTTCCGTAGGGTATACTATAATAGTATAGATCCTTTTCAATCTCGTCGTGATATGTACCTGCAAGTGTAATCTTGAAGTCGGAGTCGGCATCCTTGATAACCTTTATAGCAGCCTTCATTGCTTCCATCGGACGTTCGTCCATAGATATTGCAGTTTTCTCGAACCATCCTTTTGCACGCAGATGCTTGGCAAAGTCTTTGAGGAACACGCCCCAATACTCTGTGTAGGCATTGTCGCCGGGTTTAGCCTTTACAAATTGTATGCGATTGGTAGCCTCGTCGTAGTAGTCGAACTGCAAGTTCCATGGAATCATGGTGTAGCAAGATATAAGTCTATCGATGCCCACCTCGTTCATCATAAACTCCACCCAACGGTCGAACACAGCATAATCGTATGTCCATGATCCGTCAATGTGTCGTATGCGTGTAACCATCGAGTCGAAGTGGTCCTCAGTCTGTCCATTCCACGGCTTGTGCATAATGCTAGTAGTAATTGAATATTGTCCAGCATCACGCAGCATTCGCATAATTGGACGCATGGCATCAAAATGCTCTTTGCTCCATAGCGGCACGTTATAGTAGCGAGCCACCGAGTAAGGGTTCTGCCAAAGGTCCAAGTTGAGGTGCCATTGTTGAGCGTCGGGCAGAGTATGTGCCAATACCTCTAAGTTTACCTCAAGATGTTGCGCCTTCATATTCGATGCACTAACAGTCATTGTTCCGATATATTTGCCAGGTTTGGCGTTGCGTGGCACGTTGATACATAGCCATAGCGGTTGTGTGGTCTTGCTCTTTACGGGCAACGATGCGTTAATGTCGAGCACATCAGCCACGAGAACCGAGTCGTAGTCGGCAGGTTTGCGGTGTCCGCAACCCGAACCATCAGGATTAAGACAATCGCCCATAACGTATCTCACAAAGTGTGTGCTTAGTGCCGATTGTGGTATAACGTCTTTGTCCGATTTAAGAGCCGACATCTCAATACGCACATCATCAAGATTACCTTTGGTCCAAAGCACAGCCTGTGCATTGACACGTTCGCCTCGCCATGCCTTAAGCAAGGCTTTGTGTTGCTGCTTGACAGCGGGCACATCATACTTGTCGTAGCGTATATCGGTAGAGCCCCAGCTTAGTTGTACTGGAGTCTGCACCTTTGCCCATTGCGTCTCGTAGTTGGCAGGCAAAGGATAGTTGGGCTCGTTATAGCTTCCGAGAGATGCCGCAGTAGTCTGCGCAGCGGCAATAGTGGTTATGGCGCAGAAGAGTAGGGTGTTAAGAATTCTGTTCATTCAGGTTTGAATTTATTGTTTAAATAAGTTTAGGTCTGTCGAAAAATATATGATATATGATGCAAAGTTAATGATTTTAGATTGAATAGGAAGCAATATTTTCAAGTAATATATATTAAATGGCAAAGTAATCGATGGAGTGATGTAATGAAATATCGATTAAGAACAATGTAGATTTTATGATATAAAGAGTCCAAAAGGACGGGTCGGGTCTGGTCAGGAGTCAAATCTAACATGAGCATCAATATATAATCTGACATCATTGAATCTACTTTTGGCATCTATAAGAGCAAAAAGTTACCGAACAAGCTGTACGGTGTAACGTCTTTTGTTCTGACGATACCGTTATATTCAAAAATCTCGAACGAATCCGTTACAAAAACAATTAATTTCAAAGAGCGCATTGTAAATGTTAAATTGAAGGACATCAGTACTTGGTCAACCGAGCACTTGTCCAAAAGCTGAGTAACAGAACGAACCAAAACGCTTAGGAAAGTGAGCTAAAATTGGTACAACGAACTGGACACCCTACCTATTATTTATACATTAGGCGGATTTTACATCATAAAAATGTCCAATAAAAGTATATTGTATTACTTTGCCAAGTATGTTGTATTACTTTGCCAAGTATATTGTATTACTTTGCTAAGTATATTGTATTACTTTGCCAAGTATATTGCTCATTTATAAAAATAAATATGATGAATACATACTTAGGTATTTGTAATATGTAGAAGCAAGGGCAATAAACCAGGGGAAATGTCGTTATATAATGTACAATGAAACGATTAGTCAGTATTATATATATGTGTTTGGCGGTGATCTTGCTGTCTCCGCCCAGGACCGAACGGTAGAGAACCGTCCGTATACCGACTTGCGTCCTTTGCATTTTGGTGTATTAGTGGGCACTCATGTGCAGGATGTGCCCTGGAAGTGGGCATGGAATGCGATTTCTATCTGCCTTTCTTCAAGTTGCGACCAGAGCTTAAGTTTGTTTATGCTCTTGGCAACACGCTCGACACAAAGCATCCGCAGGAGATTCGCGACAAGAACCTTCTGAAGTATGCCCAGTCGGCATCCGAGGCCAAGACCAAAATGGTGGTGTTCAGCTTCTATTTTGAGTAGTGAGATAAAGGTAGTCGTTGAGCACAGTGGTGAGAAACTCGCGGCTGTTGCCCCAGTCGGCATTGGCAGGCGATTGTATCACCCGAGCTACTTTGGCGGCAAGACTTTCTATACGTTCGTCAGATGCCTTGGCATCTGGTGCTACAGTGCGGCGCAATATGTCAGCTTGGTGAGGTGACAGTTGCGCCGCATTGTCGTATGTGGGCTTATATCCTCGGCGGGCGTAGGCAAATTCGCCAAGTGAGATGTGCATGCGGCTCATGTCGGTTTGGCGTATCACCATAGTGCCCGCAGCAAGGTCGCCAAGCCGTTGGTGGCGGCGTGTGGCAAGTATGAACACCAGTCCCAGGCAGCTCATCCATATATCAACAATCTCGCACACATATCTTAGAAACAGCGCGCCTGCCGTTGGCGACGAGCCGTCGGCCATTACCACACGTGTCTTCATGGCATATTTTCCCACGGTCTGTCCGTCAAACAGCAGTTCCGAGAGGAATGTGTAGGCAAGGGCAGGCAGAAACACGAGAAACACGTAAATGCCCTGCATGACATCGTCGCTGAATCCTGGGGTGTGGCGCAGGAATGTTCCTGTGGCGTACAAATATACAGATATCAGCACAAGGTCGATGATGCGCCCCACGATGCGGTCGCCTACGTTTGCTGGAGTCTGCTCTATGCAGACAAAATTGCCTGTTGTAATGTCCGACATATATTTTCTGTTGATTTTTGATTGCAAAATTAACTTTTTTCTTTAAATTTGCCATTCATAAACACAATTATTTTAACCCGCAAGCAATGAACGAACTCACATTTATACAAAACAACATAGAAAAGTGGGAACATGTGGAGATAATGACCAAAGACCTATCGCAGGAGACGCCCGACGACATAGCCGATGCCTATAGCGACGTGACAGCCGACCTTGCCTTTGCCTACACACATTATCCTTCGTCGCGCATCACCATGTATCTTAACAACTTGGCGGCTGTGCTCCACAACGCCATCTACCGCAACAAGCGCGAGAGACGTTCGCGCCTTATCACGTTCTGGACGCGTGAGGTGCCGGCCACGATGTATGCCGAGCGGTGTCATCTGCTTGCGTCGTTCGTGGTGTTCTGCATCAGTGTGCTTATTGGGGTGGCGTCGCAGTTGGCTGAGCCCGACTTCTGCCGGATAATCCTTGGCGACGGTTATGTGGAGCAGACGTTGCAGAACATATCCAACGGCACACCGATGGCTGTGTACGACGGTGGAGCGGAGAGCACAATGTTCCTCGGCATAACCATCAACAACATAGGTGTGGCGTTTCGCATTTTCGCCTTTGGACTTATGTCGAGCTTGTTCAGTGCCTTACTGCTGTTGTACAATGGCATAATGCTCGGCTGCTTCGAGACATTCTTCGCCCAGCATGGGTTGTTAGGCGAGTCGATGCTTGCCGTATTCCTGCATGGCACTCTTGAGATTTCGGCCATCATCGTAGCAGGAGCCGCAGGACTCGCCATAGGCAATAGTTGGCTTTTCCCAGGCACTTACTCGCGCTTCTATGCCTTCCGTCAGGGGGCAAAGCGCGGATTGAAGATAGTGGTAGGCACGGTGCCGGTGTTCATCGTTGCCGGATTCGTTGAGGGCTACATCACCCGTCACACCGAGATAGCCGACGGCTTGCGCTTAGGGTTCATACTGCTTTCCTTGGCGTTTGTCTTAGGCTACTATGTGGTGTTGCCATGGTTTCAGAACAGAAAATCATCATTCGTAAATCATTAAAAATTATCAAGATATGGGTTTCATACAGCATCAAGTTCCCCCTCTTTACCGTCGCCGCACCTTCAGCGACAAGTTTACCGACACCACCGACTTCATCACCGCCAACTGGCGAGTGCTGTTGCGTATGCTCACCATTGTGTTGCTGCCTCTGTGCTTGCTGCAAGCGTTGAACGTCAATACGCTCATGTCGAGCATGTATGGCGACATGGTGGGCAACGGTGATGTGAGCGACACACTTGTGGGTTTCGCCCTCAACTATGGTGCGCTCATGGTGTTTGGAATCATAGCCACAGTATTGTTTATATGTATAGTCTATACACTCATGCAACTGTATCATGAGCAGAACGCCGACGGCACACCTGCCCATCCCAACCTTAACAGCATTACTTTCGCCCAATTTCGTCCGCTGATGATGCGCCAAGTGCGTTCGGCATGCAAGGCAATAGGGGCCTTTCTGCTCTTCTTCGTTGTGCTTATGGTGTTTATGGTGGTAGCGGCAGTGGTGTTTGCCACAATGACCACGTCTTTAGGCTCCAACGAGGCAGGCGTTGTGTTGGTTGTCATCTTTGTATATGCCATTGTGCTTATGCTTTTGCCACCGATAGCGATGGTAGTCCCCGTATTCTCCTTTGAGAAGATAGGCTTTTGGGCAGGTCTCAAGAAGTCGCTTGTGTATGGATTCAAGACATGGCGCGGCGTGGTTGCAGTGACGATAGTTGTAGGTCTTATGGTGGGCATGGTGCTCGGCGTGCTCGGTTTGCCGTTCTTCATGATGACCATGTTCAAGGCGTTGTTTGCTGTTCAAACCTCAGGCGAATATGCTTTCACCAACTCCGTTTGGTATTCATTCCTCCAGTATCTGTCAGCCATTGTCTACGTGTATGCCAGCTACATTGGCTATGCCGTGATGCTTGTGGCGCTTGCCTATCAGTATGGTCATGCCCGCGAGAAAATTGATGGTGACGAATTCTTCGACAGTGCCAATGGTTATGACTGATACACTGGCTGTAGACACTCTGCTGATAGCCCGGTGGCGCGACAATCCTGAGTTCGACTATGACGCTGAGTTCCGAGGCTCTGGCTTTTCGCTCTGGGATTGGATAGAGCGTAGGATTGCCGATCTTGTGGACAGGCTTTTCGGCAATACTATGTTGGGCGACTGGAGCAATGTGGTGTGGTATGTGCTTGGCTTTTCGGCTATAGTGGCAATCGTGCTGTTTGTGTTCTATCGTCATCCCGAATTGCTGCACGTGTTGCGCCGTGGTGCCAAGGCTAAGGAGGAATATGAGGTGGTGGAGGACACCATCTATGGCATCGACTTTCTCGCTGCCATTGCCCAGGCCATGTCGCGTGGCGACTATCGCGAGGCTGTGCGCCTGAGCTATCTTCAGGCATTGCGCCACTTGAGCGATGCCAATATCATCGATTGGCAACCCTCGAAGACTCCCGCGCAATACGTGCGTGAATATCCCGACGAGCTGTTCAACCGTACTACCGCAGTGTTCATACGTGTGAGGTATGGCGGGTTTGAAGCCACCAAAACCATGGCTGAGACTATGGCAAAGGATGTGGCAGACATCATGTCGAAAGAAACAGAGCAGAAAGGAGGCGGGCAATGAAGCGACTGCATATATATATAATAGGTATAGTGATAGCCACATTCCTCTGCTTTGCTCTTGGTCAGCGTATGCCTCGAACGTTTACGTGGAAGGCAACCTTTGCCCATGCCGACCGCCAGCCTTTCGGTTGCTATGTGTTCGACAGTGTGATGGCGCAGTCGATGCCCAAGGGGTATAGTGTGGAGCGTCGTACGTTCAAACAATTGTTAGGCAATGCTGATTTGCAGGGGAAGAACATTCTCGTGCTATGCGATTACCTTAATATGAAAGAGCTTGACTTTGAAGCCATGGACCGTCTGTTGCATCGTGGAGCCAAGATTATGCTTGCTTATCATAATGCGGGTTTCACAGAAACCGACTCCATTCTCGCCTACAACTATGGTGTGAATGTTCATCTTGGCTCACAATTTTGGTTGCCTACGGTGAAGGGTATGCTTCGCAATGGCGACCATGATCTATATGACACGGTGAGATGGCGAACAGACGACCCCGTGTTCCCGCAATGCAACTATAGACTGTTCAGTCAGCTTGTGTCGGGAATCGTGATTACCGACCGCCATCGCATTGACTCCGTGAGGTATGACTCGCTTGTGCTCAGCACCCTAAACTATTCATATCCCGATGTGCAATGTCCATTCTTCCCAACGCAACTCAAGCATCTTAAGGAAAAGGCACGCAGCAAGGGCGAACTGAAACAGTTGGAATGGGACTATTATGACTACGATTGCGACTGGCAAGGCAAGCAAGCGGATGAGGACACAAGCTGTGAGTTCCCGGTTGCAGTGAAGCGAAAGGTGGGGCAGGGCGAGCTTATCGTCGTCTCCATGCCGTATGTCTTCACCAACTATGGTGTGCTCACCCATGAAGTCTCGCACTTGCTGATGCGACTGATGACACAGATAGCCGACCGCCCAGTATTGCGCACCACAAGCTACATGAAGAGTTACGACGAGTTGGAAGCCGAGATGTCGCCCATGCGCTATGTGCTTGGCAGTCGTGAGCTTAGGCGAGCGTGGTATCTGTTGGCTTTTGTCACGGTGCTGTTCTGCGTGTTCAAGGCACGTCGCCGACAGCGCATCATTCCCGTTGTGGCCGAGCCAAAGAATCATAGCTTGGAGTTTGCGCGACTCGTGGGTACGCTCTACTGGCAGCGGGGAGACAATGTAGACCTCGTGCGCAAGAAGTTCCTACTCTTTGCCGAGCGCATACGCATGACATTGGCTGTGGATATAGTAGATGCGAAACCCGATGATGCTACCATAGCTCTCATGGCCCGCCGCACCGGACTTGACAAGGAAACCTTGGACGAGGAGATAGGTCGTCTGCGTATGGACTATTGGACCGAGGGAACGCTGAGCGACATGGAAATGCGCTGGGCGGTGGACTGCATGAACCGAATAGCAGGAAAACTGTAGAGAGAAAGTAATAACATATGTAGAAAACAAAAAAAACGAAATATAAACAATGGAAACAAGAACCGACCTTACTGCCTTTGCCCGAAAGACGGGCGAGATAAAGCAGCGTATAGCCGAAATAATTGTAGGACAGACAGAAACCGTGGACCTGCTGCTCATATGCGTCATTGCCGACGGACATGTGCTACTTGAGGGAGTGCCCGGAGTGGCAAAGACTCTACTCGCACGTCTTGTGTCGCGACTCATCGACGCGCGTTTCTCGCGTGTGCAGTTCACTCCCGACCTCATGCCGAGCGATGTTCTCGGCACATCGGTGTTTAATATGAAGACATCGGAGTTTGACTTCCATCCCGGACCTGCCTTTGCCGACATTGTGCTTGCCGACGAAATCAACCGCGCTCCTGCCAAGACTCAGGCTGCACTCTTCGAGGTTATGGAAGAGCGCCAAGCCACTATCGACGGCACGTCTTATGCCATGGGCGATGTCTACACCATCATTGCCACGCAGAATCCGGTGGAACACGAGGGCACGTATCGTTTGCCCGAGGCACAGCTCGACCGCTTCCTGATGAAGATAACGATGGGTTATCCTTCGGTGGAAGAGGAGGTGGAGATATTGAGCCGGCATAATGCACGCTCCAATTTCTCGCGTCTTGACGATGTGCAGCCCGTGATAACCAAGGACGAGTTGCTCGGTCTGCGTGACATGCTCGACAGTGTTGTGGTCGACGCTTCTTTGTTGCGCTACATTGCTCAGATAGTTGCCGAGAGCCGTGAATCAAGAGCTGTGTATGTGGGATGCTCGCCTCGTGCGTCGGTTGCCATGCTTCAGTGTGCCAAGGCTTACGCTTTGCTTCAGGGTCGCGACTTTGTCACTCCCGACGACATAAAGACTGTTGCCCCCTACGTGATGCAGCACCGACTGCAACTCACTGCCGAGACCGAGATGGAGGGATTCACTCCCTTGGACGTGGCAAGAAAACTAATTGAAAAGGTGGAAGTGCCTAAGTAAACAAAACACAGAGAGAATGTATCTTACAACCCGTTTCTACGTATTCGCCATAGTTGCCATCCTGCTGCTCGCAACTGGCAACTACAGTGCTCCGTTCTACACTGTGGGCATGGCGGCAGTGTGGCTGCTCCTCGCTGCCACCATTGCCGATATTGCAATTCTTTACAGTAGGCGTGGCATTGTTGCCTCGCGACAGCTTGCCGACAGACTGTCAAACGGCGACGACAACGACATACGTCTGCGCGTGGAGAGTAGCTATCCCTTTGCGTTGAGGCTAACTGTCATCGACGAGACTCCGTTTGTGTTTCAGCGTCGCGACGTTGACTTCCTGCTGAGGCTTAAGCCACGCGAGGGCAAGACAATAGTGTATAAGCTGCGCCCCACGCAGCGTGGGGTGTATGGCTTTGGCAGAATACGTGTGTTTGTGAGGTCGGCTTTGTCGCTTGCCGAGCGTCGCTACACATGCGGCGAACCTCAGGATGCCAAGGTCTATCCCTCGTATCTCATGCTCCATAAGTATGAGTTGCTTGCCATGAACAACCGCCTTACCGAGATGGGCGTGAAGCGCATACGCCGTGCTGGCAACAACACTGAGTTTGAGCGTATAAAGGAATATGTGGAGGGCGACAACTACCGTTCGGTCAACTGGAAGGCATCTGCTCGCCGACATCAGCTCATGGTGAATGTCTACGAGGACGAGAGGTCGCAACAGATAGTGTCGGTCATCGACAAGGGCAGGCCTATGCAGCAGGCGTTCCAGGGCATGACTCTGCTCGACTATGCCATAAATGCCTCGCTCATGCTATCCTATGTGGCTGTGCGCAAGGCCGACAAGGCAGGACTTGTATGCTTTGCCGACCATACCGACACATTCGTTGCCCCATCGCGCCGTCATGGACAGATGGAGCGGTTGCTCGACGCTTTATACTCGCAGCAGACAAGGTGGAGCGAGAGCGACTTCGGGGATATGCTTGCCACTATCAACAAGCGACTCACCAAACGCTCACTGCTTGTAGTGTACACAAGCTTTGCCAATACCCAGGCCATGACGCGCCAACTACCTTATCTCAAGCAGCTTAACTTGCGGCATAAAGTGCTTGTGGTGTTCTTCGCCGACAACGAGATGCGCGACTTCGTCAACAGTTCTCCACGCTCTACAGAGGAATACTACCAGCACGTGATTGTGGAGAAAATGCTCTATGAGCAGCGACTCATCGTGTCGCAATTGCGCCAGCATGGCATATTGAGTATGCTAACCACGCCGCAGAACCTATCGGTGGATGTGGTGAATAGGTATCTGGAACTGAAGGAGAGGCAGGCTATATAGGCTTCAGATGAAGTATATACAATATTAAATATTTGATTACTGAACTTTTGATAGTTCATTTAGATTATTTCTAAGAAATGATTACTCCCAAGGAATATTACTCTTCGCGGATGGATTCGCTTGCTGCACGCATAGCAATACACCGTCGTCGCAACCGACTGTTTGTGGGTGGCGAGATAGCGTCGTTTGCCCTTTTCATTGCTTTCATATTTGCCTACGCTCAGTTGGAGTGGGGCAGTATGGGCGTGTGGGCTGCTGTGTTGTCGATAATAATATATGTTGTGATACGCCGCATGGACGAGCAAAACGAGGCACGGACAGAGTGGCTTGAGGCTTTGCGCGAGGTTTGCAGCAGAGAGTTGGCCTATCTCGATGGCGACTATTCTGCCTTTGACGATGGCGAACGCTATGCCGACCCGCAGCATCCTTTCACTATGGACATGGATGTCTTTGGCAATAAGTCGCTCTTTCAGCGCATCGACCGCAGTGTGACAACGGGTGGCAGCGACCGACTTGCCGCCTTGCTTTCGGCTGAACCTATAGGCAAGGATGGCGTAGTGGCTGACTTTGCCGATGTTTTTGACGCTGAGCTTTCGCCCGTAGAGCGCATTCGTCAGCGTGGCGATGCCATTGACATTCTTGCGCATTGCCCTGATTGGCGCACCGAGTTCTGTGCTGTGGGCATTGCCGAAAAGATAAACACCGATGCCGTGGCTCGTGCCATGCGCGATGTAAGTGATGTTAAGGTGAGCAAATGGGTTATGTCGCCTCTGGCTATGGCTGTGGCTATGTTCATGGGTATAGGATTGATAGCCACCATTGTGCTTGCTGCCATGACCGATGTGCCTTCTAATGTGGCTGTGGTGTGGGCGTTGGCCCAATTGGGCATTGTGCTCGGATTGTGTCATGCAAAACTTATGGAGATAAGCCGCACTGTGGGCAAACTGCATGGACAGATGGCTGCCTACGTGAAGTTGGTGAGGATCATAAGCGAGGACAGAGGGTTAAACGAAGAAGGAAGAGGTTTAAACGAAGAGGGAAGAGCGAAGAGTGAAGAATCCGTATGTAGAGTGGACAAGGGACTTATAGGCAGGCTTGTTGGTGCTACGGGAGGAGCTATAGGCTCGTTTCGCGAGATAGAGAAGATTCTTGCAGGGCTTGACCGCCGTGGAAACATACTTGGACTGATATTCGCGGACATATTCACACTCAGCGACTTCCGTCTGCTGCGCCGTTTTGCCTTGTGGCAGCGTCACTATACAATGCAGATGAGCCGTTGGATAGCGGCTGTGAACGAGATGGATGCTCTTGTGTCGATGGCTACGTTCCGCCATAACGAGCCTCAGGGAGTAAGGGCTGAGGTGGTGAATGGCAATGATGTGGTCTGCGAGGCTCGCGGATTGTATCATCCCTTCATTGGCTCTCACGCTGTGCGCAACGACTTCAACATTGCCGAACGCAACTATTACATCATTACCGGAGCTAATATGGCCGGCAAGAGCACTTTCCTTCGCTCGCTCGGGGTGAACAGGATTCTTGCCATGAACGGTCTGCCTGTGTTTGCCGACCAGTTGCGCATCTCTGTCTTCCCGCTATTTACAAGTATGCGCACCACCGACGACTTGACGCGTGGCATAAGCTATTTCAATGCCGAACTGTTGCGCCTGAAGAGTCTGATAGCTTTCTGTGCCTCGCACGACAACACGCTCATCATTCTCGACGAGATACTCAAAGGCACCAACTCTGCCGACAAACTCGGAGGTTCGCGCCTTTTCCTCGAATACATGTCCAATAGGCGTGTCACTGGTGTCATAGCCACCCACGACCTTGAACTCTCACGTCTTGCCGATGAGCAACCAGAACGTTTCCACAACTATTGTTTTGAGATAGAACTTGGCACTGATGTGACCTACACATACAAAATAACGCAGGGCGTGGCACGCAACCAGAATGCCACGTTCTTGCTGAAAGAACTGCTGAAATAGACAAAAAAGCATTCACTTATTCTTTTTATGTAATTAAAAGATGTAATTTTGCACGTATGAAACAAAATAAAGTATCCTTGAGCAGCAAGCAATATGCTGTGCCGTTCGTACTCATCACCTCACTGTTCTTTATGTGGGGTTTTGCACGCGCCATACTTGACGTGCTCAACAAGCATTTCCAGAACGAGCTCGACATAACCATAACCCAGTCGTCGCTCATTCAGGTAACAACCTACCTTGGCTATTTTCTTATGGCTATCCCAGCCGGACTCTTTATCAACCGCCGAGGCTATAGAAGTGGAGTTGTGCTTGGACTCTTGCTCTTTGGGCTTGGTTCGCTTGCCTTCATACCTTGTTCGGCAGCCGGAACCTTTTATGCCTATCTTATAGCCTTGTTTGTTATAGGCTGTGGACTGGTTTTCCTTGAGACATCCGCCAATCCTTATGTAACCGAACTTGGACCCAAGGAGACGGCAACAGCACGTCTCAACTTCTCGCAGTCGTTTAATGGTGTAGGCTCTATGTTTGCCACATTGGTAGTGGGCAGTTTCCTATTCCAAGACAGCGGAACAGGTGATTTGGGCAGTGGCTCAGGCGGCAATGCCGTAGTGCCATATGCCATTATGGGTGCCGTGGTGATGGTTATTGCCATTATCTTTGCCCGTGTCAATCTGCCAGAGATACATCATGATGACGATAACGACACACAAGAGGGAGGATACAATCTCTCGCGTCTGTTCCGCAACTCTTGGTTTGTCTTCGGACTCCTTGCACTTCTTGCCTACGAGGTAGCCGAGATATCAATCAATTCATACTTTATCAACTTCGTAACCGGTCAGGACTGGATGTCAGCAGCAACCGGCTCTACTATCCTTACCGTGGCGCTTGGTCTATTTATGCTTGCCCGTTTTGTGGGTGCGGCTATTATGAGCAATATGGCTGCAGAGAAGTATCTGCTTATCTGTGCTGTAGGTTCGGTAGTGTGCATAGCTGTAATGCTGCTTGATTTAGGTAAGACAATATCTGTAGGCGCATTGCTTTGCAACTATATGTTTGAGGCTATAATGTTCCCTACAATCTTCTCGCTTACGCTGCGTGGACTGGGTGGATTGACCAAGAGTGCCTCGTCTATATTGATGATGACACCAGTAGGTGGTTGCGGTTTCTTGCTTATGGGCTTGGTTGCCGATAATACAGGCAACATGGTTGTGCCTTTCTTTATTCCGCTCATAGGCTTTGCCTTTGTCATGGCTTACGCATACAAGTGTGTTAAGCGAGGATAAAAATAATAGTCTGTTTATAGCTGATATTTGCAAAAAATAAGTATCTTTGGTGCCAATATACAAAAATAGGCCAATGATGAAAAAATCAACGCTAACAACGTTATTTATATGTGTCATTGTCGCTATGCAAACTGCTATATCATGCTCGCCGGCAGCCGATAACGGAGCTCAACTGCGACGTGAGCGTCTACGAAACCTTGACGACTCTATTACAGTTCTTGCCCCGTCTGTGCTCGACAGTATAAACAGTGCTATTGACAATACACAACAGATGCTTGCCAAAAAGCAAGCCAACAATACTATAACCACATCCGATAGTCTTGCATTGCAGGAGTATCGGATGTGCTTGGCACGCTACTATTGGCTTTCCGACCATCCCGAGAAAGCCGATACTATCGTGCAAGACATTATTAACTTTGCATATCGTCAGGATGGCGGCTACTACGATAAACACAAGGTGTGCCGCTCTGAAAGACTTAACTCCTTATTGGCTAACGCCTTTCAATTGAAGGCAGCACGCAACCACAATTTTCATCGCGAACCTAAACAAACGCTACAGCTTTATACCGAGTCGTACAGACTTTTGTTTCGGAGCGACAACAAGGAAGCATTGCCAAAGGCATGTGCCAATCTTGCCGATGCTTATATTCAGGTGAACGATATTCCAGGTGCCGCCAAATGGTACTGCAGAGCGCTGTTTCTTGTCGACTCGCTGGAACTTCCAAAGAAGGAGAACATAACACTCTATATGGGGCTTGCACAGATATACCTTTCTTTGCATGACTTCCGTACGGCACAAATATATTATAACGAAACCGAACGTTATTTTGATTTGATGTCGCCACAGATGCAGGCTTATCATGTCAACAACCTAGGCAACTTCTATTATTATACCAAGAACTATCCAAAGGCGCTTGATACATTCAAGCGAATGGAGCGTTTGCTTATAAAAAGAGGTATGACCAATAAGTTCGACATGTATCTGTGTCGTATAAATCTTGCCGATGTGTATCTTAATCTTGGACAGATAGACGAAGCACGTCATTGTCTTGAGTTGTGCGAACCTTACTTTCATAAGAATGGAGATGCTACGGCTCTGTATTATTGCAACACCATACATATTGGCATAGCAGCACGTCAGGGCAATGCGGCAGAGGTGGAGCGTGTGCTTCGTAGTGAGCACCTTGCGCACGAGATGCCATATACTATGGTCAACATACGCAATCAGTATATGCGCCAATATTATGAACAGAAGGGAAACTACCGTCAGGCATACGTCAATCTGCAAGCCAATATCAACTATGATGACTCGCTCGAGCACAACCGCTCGAATATGCGTTCGGCCGAGATTATGTCTCGATTTACTGCCGATACGCTAAAACTGCATCACGACCTTGCGCTTGAGCACAAGAACGCTATGATACAAACAGCAAATATGAAGACCACGGTGGCTGTATCTGTAGCATGAAGACCACGGTGGCTGTATCTGTAGCCATCATGCTGTTGATGTTGCTCGTTTTGTGGATGATGTATATGCGCAAGAAGCAGTTGCAAAATCAGGTTAGTATCATGAACTTAAAGCTAAACAATGTGCGCAACCGCATATCGCCACACTTTATGTTTAATGTGCTGAACAACAAGATAGTGAACTCTGGCAAGGAGGAGGCTTCAGAACTAATGGGGCTTGCACGACTGGTACGCACCAATCTCGACATGTCGAGTCAGCCATATATGTACCTGAACCGCGAGCTTGAGTTTGTAGAGCAATATATTAAGGTGGAGCGTTATTTGTTAGGCGACGATTTCGACTTTAGTATCGATATTGCTCCCGATGTAGACACAGCCAAGATTAGAATACCGGCTATGTTCCTGCAGATACTAACCGAGAATGCCATAGTGCACGGTCTGAAAGGTTTGGAAGGACACAAGCAACTGCACATATGCATACGTAGGGATAAAGACATAACCATAATAAGTGTCAGGGACAACGGTCCTGGCTTCAACGCACGCCGTGCACTGAAGAAAGGCACCGGACTTGGCATTATATCGCAGACTATTGCCGTGACCAATGAGCACAACAAGCATAAGATGCGATTCGAGATAACAAACCGTGAGGACAAAGAGGGCAACGTAGTGGGATGCGAGGCAACACTGAAGATGCCTGACAACATAACATTTAAATAAAAACAGACTTATTATGAATATAGTGATTGTTGACGACGAGAAGAGCTGTGTTAAGGCGCTCGCCGATAAATTGAATGAATATGACGACACCAATCTTGTGGGTGTGGCATACAATGGTATGGACGGTCTTAAGCTTATGAGCGAGCAGAACCCCGACCTTATGTTTCTTGACATCGAACTGCCAGACATATCGGGTATAGAGTTTCTGGAGCGTATAGAGAGCATAAGCGACGGACGTTGCCGTGTGGTTATGTATACAGCGCATGGCAGATATATGCTTCCGGCATTTCGCAACAAGGCGTTCGACTATCTAATGAAACCTATAGATGATGCCGAACTGCGCACAATATTGCGCCGAGCTTGTATCGACCGACGTCCTAATGTGCCACAATCGGCATCAGTTAAAATGCAGGACGATACAAACCCGGCGCTCGAGGCACTCAACAGTGACGGTATTGCAAAGCGCAACGACGGAAAATTCCTTATATATACCAATTCTGTAGACTTCCTGCTTGTTGACATTCGCGACATAGGTGTGTTTACCTATAATCATGAGTTGCGTACATGGGAAGTAACAGTATCAGGTCGTAAGGACCCAATTCGCCTAAAGCGCAATGTTAACAGCGACATGATAATGGAACTCGACGACACCTTGGTGCGTGTGAGCCAAAAACACATCATAAATCTGGGCTATCTTATAGAAGTAGCAGATAATACCTGCCATTTCTATCCGCCATTCGAAAAACTCGATGACGTTAAGGTAGGGCGCTTCTTTAGAAAGAAACTAATCGATCGGTTCAGCAGCTTTTAGTCATTGGTATTTATGGTACAGCGTTATGGTTAAGGCGTGGCCTTAAGCCAAGAGCATTGCTCGGCGCAGGCTGCTTATACTGTTGTTGATAAATTTCTTAAGCTGGATAAACAACTTTTGTTTGGTTCTGGTTTCTACTGCGTAATTTTGTGATGTCATAAATTTCTTGTTTTTGAGTTGTTAATTACTTTTGTTGCTTTATTTAATGATAACTTTGCAAAGATAGGCTTTTTTGTTGAGAAATGATGTCGTAAAAATGTTAAAAAGCAGATAAATGTGGAATTAACTGCAAAAAAATGGATTAAATGAAATATATAAATGACAATGTGTTGCAAAAAGTAAGAGGGTGTGTATATACACACCCTCTTGTTATTTAAGTTTTATTCCAAAGTTGCCAACTTCTATCAGACGGCGTTTGTACAACTCGCCTACTGCACGCTTGAACACCTTTTTGCTCACTTGGAATTGGCGTTTTATGTCCTCTGCATCGCTCTTGTCGCCAAGGTAGCAAGTGCCACCATTGTCTTTAAGATATTGTAGAAGAGTTTCCGAGAAGTCGAGTGTCTGCTGGCGTCCTGTAGGTTGCAGCGTAACATCAATCTTACCGTCTGGTCTTACAGTATTGATGTAACCCTTTACGCGGTTGCCCGTATGCAGATAGCGAAATACCTGATCCTCGTAAACCAGACCAGGATAACAGTTGTCTATAATAACCTTAAATCCCATCTCTGTCTTCTGCCATACCAGCAGGTCAACCTCTTGGCCGTGGTTGTAGAATGGGTGACGCTCGCTGAAGTATCGCTCTATCTTTGCCGATGCCATAATACGATACGACTCCTCATCAATATGCACGTGTACTATGTAGCTTTCGCCTTTCTGCATGCGCTTCTTTTGTTCGCGGAAAGGACAGAAAAGGTCTTTCATCAGCCCCCAATTGAGAAAAGCACCGTATTCGTTGACCCATGAAACCTCAAGGTAAGCAAAGTCGCCCACCTTGCAAAGTGGATGCTCTGTGGTAGCTACTGGACGTTCGTCCTGGTCTAGATAAATAAACACTTCCAGTTCGTCGCCAGGCTTAGTACCTTCAGGTACGTAGCGTTTGGGCAGCAATATTTCTCCCTCGTTGCCACCATCGAGATATAGTCCGAAGTCAACTTCCTTGACAACGGTCATCTTGTTGTAATCACCAAGTTTTATCATATATTCTGTTTTGTTCTTAGTTGTTATAACGAATAGTTCCCACAGAACTCACAGAATACACAGAAGCCTACGGAGTTAAGCTTTTAGAATCCACAGAGCGTATAGACGCTACGCGTCATACGACAGAAGGCACAGAATTGATTGCTTATGTACAAAGTTACGTATGTAATACATAACTATATACCACGACGCTTCGCAAGCAATCATTTCTGTGAGTTCTTGCCTCGCGAAGCGTAGGCAATTCTGTGAATTCGAAAAGCTTAGGTCCGTTAGGCTTCTGTGTCTTCTGTGAGTTCTGTGGGAGGTACATTTGTGGAAGGTGTATGTATTGGAGGTACATCCCCAATCTTTCCGTCCTCAATATGAATAGTGCGGTCGGTTATCGACGCCAAGTGCTCGTCGTGTGTCACTATAACGAAGGTCTGACCAAACTTATCTCTTAAGTCGAAGAACAGTTGGTGCAGCTCGGCTTTGTTTTTAGAGTCGAGCGAACCAGAAGGTTCGTCTGCCAACACCACAGCAGGATTGTTGACAAGAGCGCGGGCAACAGCTACACGTTGCTTTTCTCCTCCCGACAGTTCGGCAGGTTTGTGCGATGCACGTTCTGAAAGATTCATAAATTCAAGCAATTCCATAGCACGTTGGCGAGCCTCTTTGTTGCTCTTGCCAGCAATGAAGGCTGGAATCATAATATTTTCAAGAGCAGTGAATTCTGGCAGAAGCTGATGAAACTGAAATACAAAACCTATATGCTGGTTGCGGAAGTCGCTCAGTTTTTTTGTGTTTAAGGTTCCAACGTCAACGCCGTCTATTACTACCGAACCACTGTCTGCACGGTCGAGTGTACCCATTATCTGCAGTAGTGTGGTTTTGCCTGCGCCACTCGGACCTACGATGCTCACCACCTCGCCCTTGTTTATATGCAGGTCGATGCCTTTAAGCACCTGCAGCGAGCCGAAACTCTTGGTTATACCTTTGATGTCTATCATATTATATATATTTACTTCCTAATCAAATTCTTTTTAATCCACTTGTTAAGTGTCTCGTAAGCACTTTGGTCCTCAGTATGCTGCGGTTGTGCAAATGTCATTTCTTCCATTGCATCGCCGTGCTGGTCGGGGAATATTATCATAATGTTCTTGCCAGAGAAGTGGCGTTGAATCTCGTCGGGCAATCGTTCAAGTGCATTCTTGAACGACACAGTGCCCTTGCGTGCTGTAACGATGATGAATAACTGGTCGTTGGAAATGCTGGCAGCAATGTTGGGCATCTCGGCCCAATGTACCATTGTTGTGAACGAAACCCTCATCTGTTGATGCTTATTGTGTACATATTGCTCAATCAGTGGCAGCACGTCTTCGCGTCCGTAGAACTCGGTATGGCACTCCATATTTACTGCCATACGGCACAATCGTTCCAACCAGCGGTAGAAGCCAGGCTCAAATTGGGCTCTTGACGGAACTGCAACCTTAATGCGACGTATGGTGGATAGAGGCTGGTTTAGTCGAGCCATTATTATCTGTGAGTTAAGTCCATTGAACAAACTCTGGTGGAAAGCGCCCCAAAACTTCTGTGAAACCTCAGGGTGCATGTGCATGCCTATAAGCACGTCAGTGGCACGAAACTCCTTAAAGGCATGTCTGATGCCGTTGGCAATATTGGCAGCCACGCGCACCTGAGTTTGCATAGACATGTCGGCGGCAGCAGCATACTTGGTCATACGGTCAAGCAACTGTTGTCCTTGTTCCTGGTTGCGTCGCATGTCTTCGTCGTCGTACACCACGTTGAGGCCCACAAGAGTTGTGGTGTTCTTAGGATTACGCATCATCATCGCCACGTTTACAAGACGCTGGGCATATTCTGGATACTTCATAGGTATCAGTATCTTCTCGTCTGTGTTTGCCTTCTGGTCGTTGTCGTCGGGCATTTCTTTGTCGCGTAGTGTTATCTGCTGAGCCGACCGCTCTGTCATCATAGAAGAAATTATGCACGTGAAAAGAATCATTACAACCACAGCGTTAAGCATGTCGTCGGTAATAAGAGGCACGCCAGGTTCAACCTCAATCCTCATTCCTATCATAAGCATGGCTATGGCACCGGCAGCATGAGCGGATGTCAAGCCAAACATCATGTTGCCAGATGATACGGGTAGCTTGAATATAAATGCCGCAACGTATGCTGCTATAGCCTTGCCCAATGTTCCGAGACCGGCAATGCATAGTACCACCATTATGATGTCGCCGCCCTCGAACAACACGCGTACATTAATAAGCATGCCAACACCTATAAGGAAGTAGGGTATGAAGAGAGCATTGCCTATAAACTCTATTCGGTTCATTAGCGGTGATACGTGCGGTATGAATCTGTTTAGAATTAAGCCGGATAGAAAGGCTCCGATGATGCCCTCAAGTCCAAGTGCCTCGCCAAAGGCAGCACTCATGAAGAGCATAGACATGACAAAGATAAACTGCATCACAGCATCGCTGTAACGACGCAGAAACCAGCGTGCCAAGCGTGGAATGATGAAGGCAAGCACCAGGCAATATGCTACAAACTTGCCTACAAACATAAGCCAGAACAATACACCGGCATTGCCTTTATACGATTCTACTATGGCAGCCAGTATAACAAGTGCCATGAGCAGGGCAAGCATTGACGAACCCACACTTAGCGTTACGCTTGGCTTTTTCTGCAGGCCGTAGCGTCCTACAATAGGATAAGCAATGAGTGTGTTGGATGCCATGATGCATCCAAGCAGCAAGGAGGCAAACTGCGAATAGTGAAGCAGACTGATGCATCCGACATATGTAAGCAAGAAAGGCAAGCCACAAGTAAGCACGCCAAAGATGCCGAACCGTCTTGAGTTGCGTTTAACACCCTCCATGTCCATCTCAAGCGATGCCAAGAACATTATGTAGTAGAGGCCCACTTTGCCGAATAACTCAAACGAGTCGTCGCGTACCAATATGTTGAAGCCATACTTGCCCACTGCCACACCAGCCAATACCATTCCGATGATGTGCGGAATGCGAAGCTTGCCCATTATGATAGGGGCAAAGAGGATGATGAGCATAACCACGAAGAATATCAGGGTGGGGTCGGTTATGGGGAAGTAACTGGCAATGTTGGTCATAAGATGTCGGTTTGAATATGTTGAATGTATGGGTGCTTGTTTTACTGACTGCAAAGGTACTGAAAATTTAATCAAAGATGCGGTGCTTTCTCCCATTTATTTTGTATTTTTGCAAGTGCTATATGCATCTAACGTAGACAAATACAACAATAAAATATGAAGATACTTACAGGAGCCCAGATTAGAGAGCTCGACCAATACACTATTGACCACGAGCCAATAGCTTCTATCGACCTTATGGAGCGTGCCTCACGAGCCATAACACAGGCAATTACCACACGCTTCGAATCTACTACACCAATTGTGGTGTTTGCAGGTCCAGGCAACAACGGAGGCGATGCGCTTGCAGTATCGCGCATGCTGTCGGAGAAGGGATATATTGTAGACGCTTATCTGTTTAATATACACGGCACATTGTCGGATAATTGCGAGAAAAACCGCGATCGTCTAAAGAGTGAGGGACTTGTTCACTCGTACACAGAAATAACATCCAACTTTGACCCTCCAAAACTAACGCAACAGACATTGGTTATTGACGGTCTTTTTGGCTCGGGTCTTAACAAGCCACTTACAGGTGGATTTGCCTCGCTTGTTAAATACATCAATCAGTCTACGGCACGTATAGTAAGTATAGATATGCCGTCTGGACTTATGGCCGAGGATAATTCTGCCAACAACTCGGCTGCCATCATACGTGCAGACCTTACGTTGACACTTCAGTTTAAGAAACTCTCCATGTATTATGCCGACTGCCAGCAGTATCTTGGCAAGGTGCAGGTGCTCGACATCCGTCTGTCAAAGGAGTATGTAAAGAGCATTCCTTCGCCATTCTCTACGGTTGATGCCGAATACATACGTAAAAATATGCTGACACGTGACGACTTTGCACATAAGGGCACTATGGGCAACGCCTTGCTTATTGCTGGTACTGAGGGCATGGCTGGTGCGGCTGTATTGGCCTCGAAGGCGTGCTTGCGCAGTGGTGTTGGCAAGCTTACAGCATTAACTCCTCGATGCAACACTACCGTTATGCAGATATCAGTGCCAGAGGCTGTGCTTGCTATCGATCAAGAGAACTATTACTCTGAGGCAGTGGCTGCCGATGAGTTTGACGCTGTAGGTATAGGTCCAGGCTTGGGCAAGCAAGAAGGTTCGGCATTAGCTTTGATGTCGCAATTGCAGCAGACTCAATGTCCGGTAGTGCTTGATGCCGATGCCTTGAATATGCTTGGCTCGCACGGCACATGGATTAGTCAGTTGCCTGACAATATGATATTGACACCTCATCCACGCGAACTTGACCGTCTGGCTTCAACCACATGCCATAGCGACAGCGAGCGTCTTGCTGTAGCACGTGATATGGCTGAAAGCTTGCGTGCGTATATAGTGCTAAAGGGACATTATACGGCTTTGTGCTTGCCTGATGGCAATGTTGTGTTTAACACTACCGGAAATTCGGGTATGGCAACAGCTGGTAGCGGCGACGTGCTTACTGGTATCATTACGGGTTTGTTGGCACGTGGCTACTCTCGCAAGAATGCTTGTCTTACAGGTATATATCTGCACGGACTTGCTGGAGATATTGCTGCAGCGCGTGTAGGCAAGGAATGTATGATGGCAAGCGATATTATTGCCGCACTGCCTGAGGCATTTAAGGCAATGTACTAAGCAGGCACGTAGCATAGGGCTTGAGCTTTGTTGCTTGTATAATTGAGCTAACCTATATAATAACAAGAATAAATAAAATGAAGAAGTTACTAACATCAATATTCCTCACAACCGTTGCCGCCACTACAGCAATGGCTGGAGGCGAGAAGAAGGTAGACGGATTGGACTACTATCTGCCTAAGACTGCGGTGCGCATGCAGGTGCTTGTGGAGAAAACATCAATTATGCCTGGGCAGTTGGTCGACTATTCGGAACTCTATTTTAAAAAGAATGCCTCTACAACTCCACAGACTACCTATCGCATTGTGGGCGTAAACTTTACATCGGAGGGTCAGCCAGACACCGACAAGAAGTTTACTGTGGCTATAGACAAGAAGCACAGTGTGTTCACCATCGACTGTGCTCCAAACGGTGTGCTACGTGCTATCAATACAAAGGGTAAGGCTTTGCCACGTCCAAAGGTATTTCGTGCAGCACAAAAGGCAGCTCCGCTGAATTCGCGCGACTATATGAGTCAGGACATTCTTGCTGCCGCCAACTTGCCTAAGATGGCTCAGCTTGTGGCACAGGAGGTATATGATATTCGCGACTCACGCAACCAATTGTCGCGTGGCGAGGCCGACAATATGCCTAAAGATGGCGAACAACTACGTCTTATGTACCGCCAACTCGACACTCAGGAGCGTGCACTTATGCAGCTGTTTACAGGCACTGTATCTACCGATACTACAGAGACAGTGATGACTTTTGTACCGCAGCCTACCGACCTACGTCGTGTGCTCTTCCGTTTCTCTAAGCGATTTGGACTGACAACAGCCGATGATTTCTCTGGAGAACCTTTCTATCTTAACGTAGAGAATGAGGGAATTATTGCCGACGTGCCAGCAGATGCCTCGAAGGCAGACAAGGAGAAGGACGACTTTAGTCTTGGTGTTAATCTGCCAGGAAAGATTCGCCTTACAATAACTAAGGCAGACGGCACTCCTGTTGCATCGTATGAGACTGATGCGGCCCAGTTTGGTAGAGTGGTGATGCTTAACGGTGCCCTCTTCGGAAAGAAGTTTACATCCGACATTGTGCTCGATCCTACAACGGGTGCTGTGGTTGAACTTAAGACACAGCCGTTGGATTAATAAATAAAATATAACGTTATGGCAAATCACACGATAAAGTCGTGCGACGATAACGGCTTATATCCTTGGCATCCCTAATAAGGAAGTGAGGCAGGCACTTACATTATATGCTCATCCGGAATATGGAGTGATAGATTTGTAATTTGCAGTGAGGGGGTGTCAAAAGTCGCAAGTGGTACACCCTACCTGTAAGGGCAAAAGCATTCATTATCAACGCTTTTGCCCTTACAGGGCGTATTATTTATAACGTCCGTTTACCCAGGGCGTTCTTGCTTAGGCAAGCGGCAGAGCCGAGCGGCCCTGGGCTAGGCGAAATTTGGGCTTTCAGCCCGCATTGATCTCCACACTGGCACCACCTTTATTACTAATCCTTTATGTTCGATGGTGTGTTGTTGGTTGAAGGTAACGATCGTGCAGTTCTTACACCCAGTATATTCGGCTGCCGCCACGATGCCCTCAACCTCACGGCTTAGGTTGTTGTCGTCAAGTTGCCAGCAAACCTGGATGAGTTGGTCTACATGGTCGGCCCTCACAACGACGAAGTCGCACTCAACAGTCTCGTTGAAATAGAACACCTGGTCGTCTTCCGCAAGTTCTCTCTCCAACTTAGTATACACAATATTCTCAAGCGCCTTACCCTCGTCGTCGCTTTGTGGCAACAGTATAGCGTTGCGCATGGCAAAGTCGGCAATGTAGTATTTGGCAGGCGAGAGGTTCTGCTTAACTATCGATTGTGTATACTTAGGCACCTTACGCAGCAAGAAAATATTGCAAGCATAGTCGAGCCATAGATACAACGAGTCTTTAGAGACGCGCATGCCTTGCGACTTAAGCTCATTGTATATGTTGTTCACGCTTGTAGGCTTTGTTATATTGTTCATCACGCGCTTCAAGAAGTAGCGCACCACCGAAGGCGAAGCCGATATGCCGTAATGTTCTATCATATCGCGGAACAACATAGTGTTGAAGTACGACTGCAGAATCTTTATCTTTTCGGTTGCCACATCGGTTAGCACCACTTGTGGGAAACCGCCCTCCTTACAGTAATTCTTAAACTCGCTTGCCAATACGGCTGCCCCTTCCTCCGTGTATTTGTTGGCCTTTACCTCCTTAAAGTCAAGGTATTCGTCAAAGCTTAGAGGATACTCGCGATATTCGTCAGGCCATCCACGTAGCGCCGACGCCATTTCGCCAGACAGCATCTTTGCCGTGCTGCCTGTTACATAGATGTGCTTGCAGTAGTTCTTGAATATGCGCAGCACAAAGAGTTCCCATCCTTCTATCAGCTGTATCTCGTCAAAGAACATATATACGTCCTTTAACGATTGGGTTGGATACATCTCGCGGTAGGCTTGTAGAATCTCGTCGAAGTTGGATGTCTGCATTGATGCAAAACGCTCGTCGTCGAATCCGATATACAATATCTGCTCGGGCTTGACGCCGTTTTGGAGCAAGCGGTTGATGGTAAGACCAAGGAGCGACGACTTGCCACAACGACGTATACCCGTAACAGTAACGATGCTGTCCTTGTTGACAGGCAGTTGCTGCTTGCGTTCTTTTAAACTTAACGGCAACTCTTCCTGATGAAGAGCTATAACCGACTGAAATATACTGCGTAGTTCCATATTGCTCGTTGTTTTGTTCAACTGCAAAGATAGTGTATTTCCTTCTGAAAAGGAAAGAAATGAGTAAAAGTTTCCTTCTCAGAAGGAAAGAAATGGGTAAAAGTTTCCTTTTCAGAAGGAAAGGGAGGGGTAATGAAGTGATATATGTGTAAATTGTGTTTGTCGGTGAAAAGTACGTATCACTCCAAGCTTATTATGATTTTTTTAGTTTGCCCCAAAAGTTGCAAATGTGTCAGTATTCCTGTATTTTTGTTGTGGTGTAGTTTAGTATTGAAGTTGTAAGGTGTCAGTAGAGTAGATAAAAATAGTAAGGGTGTGTCAAAACGTAATAATTGCGTTTTGATACACCCTTATATGTTGTAATTCTGTTTAAATAGCTTAGAGAGCGTCTATAACCGAGCAGATGTCGCCGAAGATGCGGTCGAGCTCGCCGAGGCCATTGATGTGGTGGTGGATACCCTCGCCCTTGTACCACTCGATAAGCGGAGCGGTCTGGTTGTGGTAAACGTCGAGGCGCTTCTTGATTGTCTCTGCATTGTCGTCAGAACGACCGCTCTGCTGACCACGCTTGATAAGACGTGTCATAAGCTCTTCCTCAGGAACGTCAAGCTCTATCATAGCTGCTACCTTATGACCACGCTCTGCAAGCATCTGCTTAAGAGCCTCTGCTTGTGGGATAGTGCGGGGGAATCCGTCGAAGATAACACCCTTGTGTTCCTTGCCAAAGCTGTCGTAAACGCTAGCGAGGATGTTTACCATAAGGTCATCAGGTATGAGCTGACCATTGTCTATAAAGCCCTTGGCTGTCTTGCCAAGTTCTGTTCCGTTCTTGATTTCGTTGCGTAGAACGTCACCTGTTGAGATGTGGTTGAAGCCATACTTCTCAATCATAAGGTCGCTCTGTGTGCCCTTGCCTGAACCTGGGGCACCGAAAATAACGATGTTCTTCATCTTTTTACTTAAGAAATATAATTATTGTAATGATTTATTTGTTGCGTTATGTTGCTTTTAAAGTCTTGTTTGAGAGGCTTTATTCCTCCACCACGGTGTATATGTCTCTGAGGTTGCGACCCTGCTGGTCGTAGTCGAGACCATAGCCGAGGATGAAGTCGTTAGGTATCTCAATTGCCACGTACTTGATGTCGAGCGGAACCTTGACACATTCGGGTTTTAACAGCAGAGTGCATATTTGTATATCGGCAGGTTCCTGTTCGTGTAGAGTGTCGAGGAGTGCCTTCATTGTGAGTCCCGACTCAACGATGTCTTCCACAATAATTACGGTACGTCCCTTAATGTCCTCGTTTAGTCCGAGCAACTGCTTTACTTTGCCCGTAGACGATGTGCCCTCGTACGAAGCCATCTTTACGAATGATATCTCGCATGGGATATTAATCATACGCATTAGGTCGGCTGCAAATACGAAGGAACCGTTCAGCATGGCAAGCAATAATGGATTCTTGTCTGCCATGTCGGTATTTATGCGGTCGGCTACTGCCTTGACACGTTCTAAAATCTGTGCCTCTGGGATAGAAGTCTTGAATGTCTTGTCCTTGATTTTTATAATGCTCATAAGTAACAGGCTTTTAAATTAGTTGCAAAGTTACTCAATCTTGTAAAATGTCGCAAAAATAAAGAGATAAAAATAGTATGCAGTGGCAAATTAAGGTGCTTTAAGCATCATAATGCCCACATCGCTCACTCCTGGCAATATCTCTCGTTTCATGTCGTGGCGTATGCGTACATGTATGGAGTCGCCTTGCTGTAATTGTATCGGACTCATGTCAAAGATATATTGGTGGTAGCTTATGCCCTTTCCTGCAGCGTTGCCACGTCGGTCGGTAAGGGGGCAGTTGAGTGTGTCGAGCCTAACCTCATTGCGTGGATATATATGGCGTTCCACTATCAGGGTGATTGAGACAAATGGATAGTCGTCGACTACACGAAGTTCAAGTCTTGACTGATAAGTAGATGCTTGGCTCACCGGAGGTACCTCAAACAGTAAAGTGTCGTTCTTCTCCCATCCGGCAACAGGTGTATGCATAAATTTGTCGTACACTAAGTGCCGATTGCAGGCAGCGAGCACCAGTAGTGTCGCTGCCGCTATGATTATGGCAAGAGATTTTCTCATTGCTGTTGTAGTTCGGCGTTATTCGTTTTTTTTGTTAGCAACAGCTTGTGGCTTGGGTTGGCGCTGTGGACGGTTGTCTTTGCGCTGTTGAGGTTTACCCTCTTTTGGCTGCGGCTGCTGTTGTTGCTTACCTTCTTTAGTTTGCTGCTGTGGCTTGCCATCCTTTGGCTGTTGTTGCTGCTGCTTGGCATCCTTAGGTTGCTGTGGTTTCTTGCCTTGTGGCTTCTTCTTTTTCTTCTTAGTCTTGTCGAATCGGCTTATGTCTGCGTCGGCAAGTAGGTCGGCAGGACGTTTAGTTTCCTTTGTCTTACCATCTTCGGTGAGCGATTCAGGTTTCTCGCCACGTTTGTTCATCTCGATGATGGCACGTGCGCGTTCGGCTGTAATTGTCTCAAGATTTGCGGCAACACCCTTACCTGTAGAGTAGGTGACGAGTCCAGCAAGTATATCCGATTTGAAGAGATAGTAATCGCTGTCGATGGTCTGCAACACTACGTCGCGTGAAGGCATCTTTCGACCAGCCTCTACATAGTCGTCAACCTCGTAGTTGAGGCAGCACTTAAGTTTGGCGCACATACCGGCAAGCTTCTGTGGATTGAGTGATATGTCCTGTATACGTGCAGCGTTGGTGCTTACGCTTACAAAGTTCTTCATCCATGTGGCACAGCAAAGTTCGCGCCCGCAAGGTCCGGTTCCTCCTATGCGTCCTGCTTCTTGGCGTGCGCCTATCTGTTTCATTTCTATTCGTACATGGAATGTGTCGGCAAGCACCTTGATGAGTTGGCGGAAATCGACACGTTCGTCAGCTATGTAATAGAATATAGCCTTGTTTCCGTCGCCCTGATATTCCACATCGCCAATTTTCATCTGTAGTCCAAGGTCCTTGGCTATCTGTCGGCTCTGAATCATAGTGCCATGTTCGCGGCTCTTGGCCTCATGGTATTTGTCCATGTCCACGGGTTTGGCTATGCGGTATACGCGTTTGATGTCGTCGGCCGACTTGAGGTTTGCCTTTTTTACTTGCAGCTTGACAAGGCGTCCGGTAAGTGTTACAGTGCCTATGTCGTGACCAGGACTTGCCTCTACTGCCACGATGTCGCCTTTGCGTAGGTCTAGGTGATTGACGTTATGATAGTATCCCTTGCGTGTGTTTTTGAACTGCACCTCAACGAGGTCGGTGTCCTCCTCGTTGCCAGGTACATCATACAGCCAGTCGTATGTGTTGAGCTGCATGTTCTGGCGTCCACAACCATTGTGGTTTAAACCACGGTCGCAGCCACGGGATATTTTGAATTGCATGTCTTTGAAATCTTTCATTTCTTTCTCGTGATTAATATGATGGTCTGCATGGCAATATCGAAGAACACCATCTTAGAGTTGGCGTTTTGCGATATGTCGCGCAGTGCGTGTTCAAACATTTCTGTCATTTCGATGACGTTGTACTCGTTTATGAATGGGGCGAAGCGTTTGGCGAAGTTTTCTTCGTCGTGCGTCATATAGCTCAGTTCGGGGCAGTGGAAGTTGTACATAAAACTTTCGCGCACCATTCGGTTGCAATATACTATCATTCGTTTTTGCTTCTCTCTGCCGAAGGCTGCAATACTTTCACTCCATTTTTTTAGTTCCTTAACACGCTTGCTGTATGCAAGTCGCATAAGCATGGTGAATAGGTCGAAGAACATATGGTTCTCGTTGCCAGCGCTAAGTGTGTCGAGTGCTTGTGTCCATGAGCCTGCGGATATGCGTGCTATACGTTGGGCAGTGTCGTCATCAAGTCCGCGTTGTTGGATAAGAGCAGTGCGGATGTCTTCTTCGGATATGCGTTTAAAGTCGAAGCGTTGTGTACGGCTGCGTATGGTTTCAAGTAGTCGGCCAGGATCTTCGCTTACCATGATGAAGACCGTTTGCTCTGGTGGCTCCTCAAGAAGCTTTAACAGTTTGTTAGCGCTAGCAAGGTTCATGCGTTCGGGCAACCAAATGATGCAAATCTTATATCCCCCCTGACTCGACTTTATGGCTAATCGGCGCGATAGACGGTCGCTTTCGGCAGCAGTGATTATCGCTTGCTGGTTTTCAGCATCCATCTGTGTCATCCATTGTTCAAGGGTGAAGTAGGGACCTTGCATTAGAAGGTCGTGCCACTCAGAAGCGTAGTCGTCACTTGTGGGTTGATGTTCAGCCCCCATGTTAGGTTTCTTTATGGTGGGGAAGGAGAAGTGTAGGTCGGGATGCCCCCATTGGCGTAACAATCGACTGTGTCCTAACAGTTCTGATGCAAACGCAAGTGCAAGCGCCATCTTGCCGCAGCCCGCAGGACCGCAGAAGAGCATGGCGTGGGGTACGCGTCCCTCTGTGATGAGTTGGCGTAGCTGGTGTTTGGCGTTTTGCTGACCTATTACTTCTTCAAATTGCATTACTTTTTTGTTTATTTTTTGTTTAGAGCAGTCGTTTTGCCACTTCACGCACAGAATCGACAGCCGATACTGTATAGAAGTGAATGTTGCTTACGCCTGCTGCATATAGTTGACGACACTGTTCGGTTGTCCATTCAATGCCCAATTGACGAGCGTCGTCATCTGTCTTGCACTTTAATACCTCCTGAGCCAATTCTTGTGGGAGGTCGCAGTGGAATGTCTTTGGCACAACGGTGAGTTGCGACAGTTTGGCAAATGGCTTAATGCCTGGAACTATAGGAATTGTAATACCCATCTGGCGAGCTTTAGCCACAAAGTCGAAATACTTCTGGTTGTCGTAGAACAGTTGTGTAACTGCATATCCGGCACCAAGGTCTTGCTTTTGCTTGAGATATTCCATGTCCATCTCGATGTTTGGAGCCTCCTCGTGCTTCTCTGGGTAACAAGCTACGCCAAAGGCAAATTTCTTTCCGGGTTTCTTGATAGGTGTGCCGTCATAGAAGAATCCATCGTTGAAGCGGTTTACCTGCTCTATAAGTTCGGTGGTGTGGGTATGGCCACCCTCAACAGGAATGAAGCGACTGTCTTCCTTAGACTTGTCTCCACGAAGCAACAGCAGATTCTCTATGCCGAGAAACTGTAGGTCTATTAGTTCGTATTCAATGTCTTCGGCGCTTGCTCCGCTGCATATTACGTGCGGAATGACAGGAACGCCAAACTCCTGTTGTATTGCTGACGCCACAGCCACTGTTCCAGGACGGCGACGCACACGCAACCTTTCAAACTTGCCGTCTTCTATTTCTCGGTAGACAAATTCGCTGTGATGCGTGGTGATGTTGATGTAAGCAGGATCGAAGTCCTTAAACTTTTCTATAGTTGAAAACAATCTTTCTGTGCCTGTGCCTTTAAGCGGTGGCAGAACCTCAAACGAGAAGTGCTTCTTCCCGTCGCCGGCGGTAAGTATTTCGGCTATGTTCATCTTTTGGTACATTTATATAATGTATGCAAAGATACTGAAAATCTTGCACAAAATACAAAAAGGACAACAAGATTTTCTTGTTGTCCTTCATTATTAGTTTGTCTATCAAGACTTTCGTACAATTTAAAACTCAGCCGACTTAGGTGTACGTGGGAACGGAATGACGTCGCGGATGTTCTGCATACCAGTTACGAAGAGGATAAGACGCTCGAAACCGAGACCGAAACCAGCATGTGGGCATGAACCATATTTGCGGGTGTCGAGGTACCAGCTCATATCCTTCATAGGAATGTTACGCTCTTCTATCTCGTTCATAAGTTTGTCGTAGCTTTCCTCACGAACAGAACCGCCAATGATTTCGCCAATCTGCGGGAACAATACGTCGGTGCCTTGAACGGTTGCGCCACTCTTGCCTCCAAATCCAGATTCCTCAGCATCTATCTTCATATAGAAGGCCTTGATAGCCTTAGGATAGTTGGTCATGATAACTGGCTTCTTGAAGTATTCCTCAACGAGGAAGCGCTCGTGTTCTGAGGCGAGATCGTCGCCCCACTCGCATGGGAACTCAAACTTCTTGCCATTCTTTATAGCTTCCTGGAGTATGCGTATGCCCTCGGTATAAGGCAGATGTACGAACTCAGAGTTGAGCACACCTTTAAGACGCTCAATAAGACCCTTGTCAATCATCTTATTAAGGAATTCGAGATCGTCCTTGCAGTGCTCCAAAGCCCAACGGATGCAGTACTTGATGAAGTCTTCTTCTAGTTCCATAAGACCAGCAAGGTCGAGGAAAGCAACTTCAGGTTCTACCATCCAGAACTCGGCCAAGTGACGTGGAGTGTTAGAGTTCTCTGCACGGAATGTAGGACCGAAGGTATATATTGCGCCAAGAGCTGTGGCGCCCAACTCGCCTTCAAGCTGACCTGATACTGTTAGTGAAGTCTGCTTTCCAAAGAAGTCGTCAGAGTAGTCTATCTTGCCATCCTCTGTCTTCTTGAGGTTGTAGAGGTTTTTTGTTGTAACCTGGAACATCTGTCCTGCACCCTCGCAGTCGCTTGCAGTGATAAGCGGAGTATTGAAGTAGAAGTAGCCGTGCTCGTGGAAATAAGTGTGGATGGCCATAGCCATATTGTGACGTATGCGCATAACGGCACCGAAGGTATTGGTGCGAAGACGCAAGTGGGCATACTGACGCATATACTCAAAGGTCTGACCTTTCTTCTGCATAGGATAGTCGTTGCCACACAGACCATAGATTTCAATGCTGTCGCACTGAATCTCAGATGTCTGTCCATTGCCCTGGCTCTCTACAAGAGTACCAACGGCGCTTATGCAAGCGCCTGTGGTGATTTGCTTGAGCATATCAGCGTCAAACTTTGTAGGGTCAACAACAATCTGTATGTTCTTTATTGTCGAGCCGTCGTTGAGTGCAATGAAGTCGACAGCCTTAGAGCTGCGATGGGTACGAACCCATCCCTTCACATTGATTTTGCTTCCGAAGTCGGTGCTACTAAGAGCATCTACAACTTTGGTTCTCTTAAGTGTTTCCATTATAAATTAAACATTACACTATTATATATTATTCGAAGGCGCCCATACGCAGCATCTCAACTTCCTTCTCTGTGAGGAAGCGCCAGTCGCCACGACGGAGGTTCTTCTTTGTGAGTCCTGCAAACTGAACGCGATCGAGTTTAACGACACGATAACCGAGGTGCTCAAATATTCGGCGCACGATGCGGTTCTTGCCGCTGTGGATCTCAATGCCTACTTGGCTCTTGTCTGTATCGCTTGCATACTCGATAGCATCAGCATGTATCTCTCCGTCCTCAAGCTCAATGCCTTCTGCAATCTGCTGCATATCGTGAGCTGTAACATTCTTGTCGAGATATACGTGATAAACCTTCTTCTTAAGGAATTTCGGGTGTGTGAGCTTAGAGGCCAAGTCGCCGTCGTTGGTAAGGAGAAGTACACCAGTAGTGTTGCGGTCGAGACGTCCTACAGGGTAGATGCGCTCAGGACATACGTTTTTAACGAGGTCCATAACAGTTTTGCGTTGCTGTGGGTCATCGCTTGTTGTAACACAATCCTTTGGCTTATTTAGCAGTACGTATACCTTCTTCTCAAGGTTTACAGGCTGGTCGTGGAACTTAATCTCATCGGTGCGCTTGATCTTTGTACCGAGTTCGGTAACAACCTCACCGTTTACTGATACAACACCTGCCTGGATAAATTCGTCAGCCTCGCGACGTGAGCAAATACCTGCGTTAGCAAGGAACTTGTTCAGACGAATTGGTTCGTTCGGATCGAAATTCTCTTCCTTATACTCGATACGCTTTTTCAAGCTATATTTTGCATTGGGATCGTAGCCAGGAGTGTGCTGACGGTTGTATCCGCCTTGTTGTCCGTATCCGCCACGGTTGTATCCACCACGCTGCTGTCCATAACCGCCACGCTGCTGTCCATAACCGCCACGCTGCTGATAGCCACCACGCTGCTGTCCATAACCGCTACGGTTGTATCCGCCTTGCTGTCCGTATCCACTCTGCTGACGTGGCTGATAGCTACCTTGCTGCTGTCCGAAGCTATTCTGCTGTTGGTCGTCGTCACTCTGCTGGTTATAGCGAGGGCGATAACCGTTCTGCGGACGTTGCTGATAGCCTCCGCGCTGTTGGTAGCTGTTACGATTATAGCTGCCACGCTGCTGATAGCTACTCTGTTGGTCGTCACCCTGTTGTTGATTGTAGCGAGGACGATAGCCTTGCTGACGTGGCTGGTATCCGCCCTGCTGGTTGTCTCCCTGCTGGTTGTAGCGAGAACGATAGCCTTGTTGACGTGGCTGATAGCCGTTGTTGCCGTTACCTTGCAAACCTGCACCGAATCCCTCGGGGCGGAATCCATTGTCGTCGCTGCTTGTTGAGGCAGAACGGTCGGCATTGTAAGGACGCTGAGTGTGGATGCGTGGACGACGTCCGGTCACACTGCGATACTCTCTCTGATAGTTACCTGCGGGACGGCCATAGCTCTCGCTATTGCCTGTAGTTTGATCCGCTGCTTTCTGTTCCTGGTTCTTTTCCAATTCTGAATCCATAGTTTTTACTTTTTTCGCCTCACGGCAAGTGACACCCATTCCGTTATTCTGCGTTGAAAAGTGAACGGATAGATGCACTTCTGTTCTTACTTAAATTATTACTTACTATTAATTATATATAGATTGCTATAATCTCTTAATTGATTTTTTAATCGCTTAATATTTATATAGACTGCTATAATGTTTTGCTGTTGTTGTGCTTGTTTTAGATGCCAGTGTAGTTAAGCGGCGTGATGGCCATAAGCTCAGCCTTAACGGCGTCGCTAACGTTGAGGGTCTTTACAAACTCGTGTATTGTCTCCTCGGACATCTTTTTGTTGGTGCGTGTGAGAGCCTTTAGTGCCTCGTATGGATGAGGATAGGCTTCGCGGCGCAATATGGTTTGAATGGCTTCTGCTACAACTGCCCAAGTGTTGTTGAGGTCTTCCTCAATTTTCTCTTCGTGGAGAATAAGTTTGCGCAGACCTTTAAGTGTGCTTGCTATGGCTATCATACCATGACCGAAAGGTACGCCTACGTTACGAAGTACGGTAGAGTCGGTAAGGTCGCGTTGCAGACGGCTTACTGGCAACTTCATAGCAAGGAATTGCAGTATGGCATTGGCTATGCCAAGATTGCCCTCTGAATTTTCAAAGTCAATTGGATTTACCTTATGCGGCATAGCTGACGATCCTACCTCGCCTGCCTTAATCTTTTGCTTGAAGTAGTCCATAGAAATGTACATCCAAAAGTCGCGGTCTAGGTCTATGATGATGGTGTTAATGCGACGCATTGCATCGAATACACTACCAAGGCAGTCGTAATTGCTAATCTGTGTTGTGTATTGCTCGCGTTCCAAGCCAAGCTTTTCGCTGACAAAACGGTTGCCAAAAGCCTTCCAATCATATTCGGGATAAGCTACATGGTGAGCGTTATAGTTGCCTGTAGCTCCACCAAATTTGGCTGTCATCTTGCAAGCCTTAAGTTGTGAAAGCTGTTCGTTAAGTCGGTAAACGTATACCATGACCTCCTTGCCTAAACGTGTAGGAGATGCTGGCTGACCGTGAGTCTTGGCAAGCATGGGCACGTCCTTCCATTCGTCGGCATACTGTTGGAGTTGTGCGATGAGTTCTTCAACAAGAGGATAATAAGCTTCCTCAAGTGCCTCCTTGATAGAGAGCGGTACACTTGTGTTGTTTATGTCCTGAGATGTCAAACCAAAATGTATGAACTCCTTGTAGGCATCCAGTCCGCCAATCTTGTCAAACTCCTCCTTTATGAAATACTCCACAGCCTTGACATCATGGTTGGTCACTTTCTCGATGTCTTTAACGCGTTGTGCATTATCTTCGTTAAAGTTCTTGTAGATACCACGTAAGCGCTCAAACAGCGAGTGGTCAAAGTCCTTTAGCTGCGGAAGGGGCAGTTCGCAGAGAGTGATGAAATACTCTATTTCTACACGCACTCTATATCTTATGAGTGCATACTCTGAAAAATAGTCGGCAAGTTTCTCTGTCTTGCTTCTGTAGCGACCGTCAATGGGCGAGATGGCTGTCAGCAAATCAAGTTTCATAAACGTATTTTCTATATTATATATAATGTGTGTTTATATATTGTGCTGCAAAATTACGAATTTAATCTGAGACTTGATGTTGTATATCGTTTTTTTTTGCTTGGTTAAGTAAAATAAAGCTTTATAAAAACAAAAAACCGAAAAGAATTAACTTCTTTTCGGCTTCTTTGTAGCGGGACCCAGGATTGAACTGGGGACCTCATGATTATGAATCATGCGCTCTAACCAGCTGAGCTATCCCGCCATCGTTCTTGATTGCGGGTGCAAAGGTAGCGATTTTTTATTAACTGCCAAAACTTTTTGAAGAAAAATTTACTTCATCATCAAAAAAATGTATCTTTGCATCAATTAAACTGCAAATCTCATCCGTTTTTGGGATGAGGATTGATTAATATCAAGAATAATGAGTATAAAGAAAATAGAAATAGAGCATCAGCTGAAGTCTACGTCACGCAATATTGTATGGCAACTTATTGGTACTGCTGATGGACTTCAGAAGTGGATTGCCGACAAAGTGACGCTCGAAGGCAACATCCTTACCTTTGTGTGGGGTGATGTTTGGCGGCATCATGAGATGCGTCAGGCTATATTGTTGTATGCCGACTGTCTAAATCGTATTAGATGGAGTTGGGACGACGAGGATGGTGACGCTTATGTAGAGATAAGTATGTCGTGCAGTCCGGTGTCGGGGGAGATAACATTGCACGTCACAGATTTTACCATAGAGGATGATGCCGAATGGTTGTACTCAACATGGCAACACAACTTTGACCGTCTTCGTCTTAAAAGCGGTGTGTAATAGTTTACAAAAAACATTAAAATTAATTGTTTGTGGAATTTTTATACTAATTTTGCAAACATGTATCCCTATGCGCATGTGCACATTGTTTATAATGATAAAGTACACATTATATATAATAGGGGTGTTGGAGCAAATAGCATAAAAATATGTTTCGAATAAAGAAGTTAGATATATTCATAGCCAAGCAGTTTGGTCTTCTATTCATCGGTACTTTCTTCATCTGTCAGTTCGTACTGATGATGCAGTTCCTGTGGCGCTATATCGACGAGCTTATAGGTAAGGGTTTGTCGATGGAGGTTCTTGCCGAATTTTTCTGGCACATGGGCTTAATGCTTGTTCCGCAGGCATTGCCACTTGCCATATTGCTTTCATCTCTTATAACCTTTGGTAATATGGGCGAAAGCTCCGAACTTACAGCTATAAAGGCTGCTGGTATATCGCTTATGCAGGCGTTTCGTTCGTTGATATTCATATCTGTGCTCATATGTTTTACCTCGCTTTATTTCCAAAATACCGTCGGTCCTAATGCCAACAAGCAGTTAGGCTTGATGCTTATGTCGATGAAACAAAAGAGTCCGGAGCTTGAGATTCCAGAGGGAATATTCTATGATGGTATACCAAACTCTAACCTTTATGTGCAGAAGAAGGATCTTAATACAGGCAAGCTCTATGGTATAATGATATACAGAATGACCGGATCGTATGAAGATCAGGCCATTATCCTTGCCGACTCTGGTATGCTGCAGTCTACTGCTGAGAAGAAACATCTGTTGCTTTCTTTGTGGAGCGGCGAGTGGTTTGAGAATATGAAGGCTCAGGAGATGGCAGGAAGTGCTGCTGTTCCTTATCGACGCGAGACATTTACTGCCAAGCGAATACTGCTCGATTATGATGGCGACTTTAATATGGGCGATGGCTCATCTATGTCGAATAATGCCAGTGCCAAGAGCTTTTCTAAGATAAGACACGATCTTGACTCGCTTAAGGAGCAGTACGATAGTATAGGCCGTATGTATTATAATGAAGACCAGCGCATGGCTTATGCCTTGCCTAAGGTTTCTGTCAAAGACTCGCTACGTTCTTTGGGTCTTGTTGCCACGAATACTTACAACGTTGATTCGGCTTTCTCGCAATTAACTCCTGATAGACGCCGTGCTGCGGTTGGCTATGCCTTGCAGCAAGTTAAGCAACGTGCAAGCGATCTTGACTTTAAACAGATGATAACATCTGATGGTGACCGACTAATACGCCAGCACAAGATAGAGTGGGTGAGGAAGATAACGCTCGCCCTCACTTGTCTTATCTTCTTCTTTATTGGAGCACCGCTTGGTGCTATCATACGTAAGGGAGGACTTGGACTGCCGGTACTTATATCTGTACTCGTGTTTATTGTTTACTATATTCTCGACAACTCGGGCTATAGAATGGCGCGTGGCGGAATGTGGGCTATATGGTTTGGCAATGCTCTTGCTCCGGCTGTACTTGTGCCGATGGCTGTATTCTTCACGTATAAGGCCACCAACGATTCTGTGGTGTTCAATGTTGATTTGTATACAGATATTTTCCGTAGATTCTTCGGTCTGCGTGTCAAACGACCGATATATAGCAAGGAGGTGGTGATTAACGATCCTGATTATGCTGCCGATCTTGAAAGGTTAGAATGTATAACCAGCGAGATTGACCTCTATTCGCAGTCGCATCGTTTAAAACATGCGCCCAATTGGATTAAGGTGTTCTTTAGGTACGAACCCGACCATAAGATTGAGGCTATAAACGAGGAACTCGAAACGGTAATAGAGGATCTCAGCAATTCGCGCGACCGCACTATCGTAAACCATCTTAGTGCATATCCTATAATGTCGGTCAAGGCACACACAAGACCATTTGAACGCCGTTGGCTTAATATTGTGTCGGCAGTTATTATTCCTTTTGGACTGGTGCTCTACCTTCGTATGTGGCGCTACAGGTTACGTCTTTGGCGAGATTTGCGTACCGTTAAGGTCGAGAATGACATAATAATAGGTCGTATAAAGGCACTGGCAAACCAATGATTGTCATGTCGGCCTGCGTATTATGTCTATACATTATAATATATATGTAGAAATCACAGTATTTAGTATAACCCCTATAATAAAACATTAATATAAACATCTAATAATATAAGAAATGGAAGAGTTCAAGCTTAGTAGCATTGAAGATGCTTTGGAAGATTTCAAGGAAGGTAAATTCGTAATCGTCGTTGACGATGAAGACCGCGAGAACGAGGGTGACCTTATTATTGCAGCCGAGAAGATAACCCCGGAGAAAGTTAATTTCATGCTGAAGAACGCTCGTGGTGTGCTTTGTGTGCCCATTACGTTGTCAAGATGTGAGGAACTTGACCTGCCGCATCAGGTTAGTGATAACACGTCTATGCTCGGCACACCGTTCACTGTGACTGTTGACAAACTGGAGGGTTGTTCAACAGGTGTTTCTATACACGACCGTGCAGCCACAATCAAGGCGCTTGCCGATCCTAACTCAACACCTCAGACTTTCGGTCGTCCTGGTCATATCAATCCGTTGTATGCACAGGACAATGGTGTATTGCGCCGTTGTGGACATACCGAGGCGGCTGTAGACCTTTGTCGTCTTGCCGGACTATATCCTGCAGGTGCCCTAATGGAGATAATGAATGATGATGGAACAATGGCACGTATGCCCGAGCTACAGAAGAAGGCTACCGAGTGGGGTATGCGCATCATTACCATAAAGGATCTTATCGCCTATCGTCTTAAGAAGGAGTCAATTATAGAAGTGGGCGAGGAGGTTGATATGCCTACCGAGTGGGGCCACTTCCGTCTTATTCCTTTCCGTCAACAAAGCAATGGAATGGAGCATATGGCTCTTGTTAAGGGCGAGTGGCGTGAGGATGAGCCAGTACTTGTGCGTGTTCATTCGTCTTGCGCAACCGGTGATGTTCTTGGCTCAAAGCGTTGCGACTGTGGTCAGCAGTTGCATAAGGCTATGGAGATGATTGAAAAAGAGGGCAAGGGAGTGCTCGTGTATATGCAACAGGAAGGCCGTGGTATTGGTCTTATGAATAAGATAGAGGCATACAAGCTTCAGGAGGAAGGTTACGACACTGTGGATGCCAACACTCATCTTGGATTTAAGCCAGACGAGCGCGATTATGGTTGCGGTGCCCAGATGCTGCGTCATCTTGGTGTTCACAAGATGCGCTTGCTTACAAATAATCCTACAAAACGTGTTGGCCTTGAGGCTTACGGGCTCGAGATTGTAGAGAATGTGCCTATTGAGGTTGTTCCTAACAAGTACAACGAGCGTTATCTCAAGACAAAACGCGACCGCATGGGGCATACTTTGCATCTTAAGTAATTATAAAGTCCCAGTATGGAACGCACTAAAAAAGTCAACGGTTGTATACAACGGCAATTTTAAGTGTCGCATTTCCTCGGCTTTCAATAACGACAGCGTTGAGAATTAAGAACGCGTAAAGGCAGGATTTAGACATAAATATAATCAAAACCCTCTTGTGGTAAAATCTTTAGGGTTTTAATAAAAGGTATAACGGATGGTCTTTTGGGAGAAAACTCTCGATACCTATTCGTTATACCTTTTATTGTACTATAGGCTACACTTGGTCCATACAAGAGTGGTGAACATAAAAACAGTTGCCTTGTCACCTCCGTCTCTTCCATGTTTTTTCTCCTCGTTCTATCATTTTGCTTGCAAATTCTTCGTATAACTCGATTTTTATAATTAATTTTGCAAGAACTTATAAACGATAGATACTTGATATTATGGCAGAATTATCAAACCGCCTCAATCGTCTAGCTCCATCGGCAACACTTGCAATGTCGCAGAAGAGCAGCGAAATGAAGGCACAAGGCGTAGACGTGATCAACCTCAGTGTGGGCGAGCCCGACTTCAATACTCCCGACCACATCAAAGAAGCAGCCAAGAAGGCAATCGACGAGAACTTCTCAAGATACTCGCCGGTTCCTGGTTATATGGATCTGCGTAAGGCCATCGTAGCTAAACTCAAGAACGAGAACAACCTCGAATATACAACAAACGAGGTGCTTGTGTCTAATGGTGCAAAGCAGAGTGTATGCAACACTGTTATGGCTCTTGTAAACGATGGCGAGGAAGTTATCATCCCAGCACCTTACTGGGTTAGTTATCCACAGATGGTCAAGCTTGCGGGTGGTACACCAGTCATTGTCAATGCTGGCTTCGAGCAGGATTTCAAGATTACACCAGAGCAACTCGAAGCTGCTATCACCCCGAAGACACGTATGCTTATCCTTTGCTCGCCAAGCAATCCTACGGGTAGTGTTTATTCTAAGGAAGAGCTCGCAGGCTTGGCAGAGGTTATCAAACGTCATGAAGGAATGTATGTGCTCGCCGACGAGATATACGAACACATTAATTATATAGGACGTCACGAGAGTATAGCACAGTTCCCAGGCATGAAGGAACGCTCTATTATCGTTAACGGAGTGTCAAAGGCATACGCAATGACAGGATGGCGTATCGGCTTTATCGCCGCGCCAGAGTGGATTGTTAAGGGATGCAACAAACTTCAGGGACAGTATACATCAGGTCCTTGCTCTGTAAGCCAGAAGGCAGCCGAGGCAGCCTATACAATGTCGCAAGATTGTGTCGAGACAATGCGTCAGGCTTTCGAGCGTCGTCGCGACCTTATCGTAGAACTTGCAAAGCAGATACCGGGTCTTGAGGTTAATAAGCCAGAAGGCGCTTTCTACCTCTTCCCCAAGTGCTCAAGCTTCTACGGCAAGACAGATGGTACACGCACAATAAACAATTCTACCGACCTTGCAATGTATCTCCTTGAGGAGGGACATGTGGCAACCGTAGGTGGTGATGCCTTTGGCGATCCAGAGTGTTTCCGTATGAGTTACGCCACAAGCGACGACAATATACGCGAAGCAATGCGCCGTATTAAGGAAACGTTGGCTAAATTGCAATAAAAATATGTTAAAGGTGGCTCTTTCATTCGATAATTTGTCTTTATTTGCTAACTTTGCCCTGAATAAGTAGCAAACCGCAAAATCGCGTGCTTAAACCACTCGCAATTAACCAAAACAACGGATAAATTTTTAACCATTAATAACTTATTAAATTCTACAAAAAATTATGGCAACTACACAAGCTAAAGCGAATCCTAAGAAGAAGTCTTCAGGATTCCAGGGTGTTAAAAATGCGTTCTTTATCATCCTTGTATGTTTCGTTCTCGCAGTGTTGTTCTTCAAGTACATCCTTGGTGCACCTGAGCATTTCGTGAACGGTGACCCAACACAGCCAGTTAAGGACGGTAACCTTATGGGTACAGTCTACAAAGGTGGTGTTGTCGTTCCTGTCATCATTACATTGCTCTTCTCTGTAATCGCTCTTTCTATCGAGCGTTTCTTCGCACTCCGTACAGCTTTCGGTAAGAGCTCACTCGGTAAGTTCGTTATCAACGTAAAGCAGGCTATCACCGCTGGTGATATGGCTAAGGCTCAGCAGCTTTGCGACAAGCAGCAGGGTAGTGTAGCTAACGTTGTTGGCGCTTCTATCGCAGCTTACAAGGAAATGGAGAATACTCCTAACCTCAAGCGTGCTGCTAAGGTTTCTAAGATTCAGCAGGCTCATGAGGAGGCTACACAGCTCGAGATGCCTACTCTTCAGATGAACATGCCTATCATCGCAACTATCGTTACACTCGGTACTCTTACCGCTCTTTTCGGTACTGTGGTTGGTATGATCCGTTCATTCGCCGCTCTTGCTTCAGGTGGTGGTGGTGACTCACTCCAGTTGTCAGAAGGTATCTCTGAGGCCCTTGTAAATACCGCATCTGGTATTTTGACATCATGGGTAGCCGTAGTCTCATATAACTACTATTCAAACAAGATCGATAAGCTTACATACGCTCTTGACGAAGTAGGTTACACTATTGCTAAGACATACGAAGCAAACCACGCAGAAGAGGCTTAATTTTACTAACCCTTTAAAACATTTATCATTATGGGTAAAGTAAAAGTTAAGAAAGCGGACGTCTGGATAGACATGACTCCTATGTCGGACGTGATGGTCCTCTTGCTTACGTTCTTCATGTTGACATCAACATTCGTTAAGAACGAGGCAGTGAAGGTCGTTACTCCAGGCTCGGTATCTGAAATCAAGGTACCGGAGACTAATGTCTTGACAGTACTCTGCGATAAGAATGGCCGAATCTTCGTAGGTATGGACAATCCTAGAAGAATGGGCGAACTCGTTCAGGGTATGGCCGACCAGTATGGCGTGCAGCTCACAAAGAAACAGTTTGAAACTGCTCAGGGTGCTGCCACTATCGGTGTCAATATGCAGGATCTTGCAACAGCCTTGAGCCAGGAAGATAGATTGAATGAATACCAGGCATCAAAGGGTATCCCTACTGATAGCGTGGACGGTAAGATGAGCCAGTTCCAAGATTGGGTTAAGATGGCTCGTGATAACAACGGCTCGGAAATGAAGCTTGCCATCAAGGCAGACGCTGGCACTTCGTACAAGGTCATCAAGAAGATGATGTCGGAATTGCAGGACATGAGCGAGAACCGTTACTATCTCATTACCGCACTTAAATCAAATTCGGAGGACTAAGACATGGCAAAGAAAAAAGCAAGCAGACAGAAAAAGATGCAGACCCGCGTGGACTTCACGCCTATGGTGGACATGATGATGCTTCTTATCACGTTCTTCATGCTCTGTACATCTTTGGCTAAGCCTCAGACTATGAACTTGACCATGCCTTCGAACGACGAGAATATCTCTGATAAGGATCGTAACGCTGCTAAGGCATCACAGACCATCACTATCTATGTGTGTGGTAACGACAAGATCTATCACGTTGATGGCTTGCCTAAGTATGATGACCCGAACTGTCTGAAGGAAACTACATGGGGTCAGAAGGGTATCCGCTCGGTTCTCTTCAACCACATTACCGAGGATGGCTCGCAGCCAGTTAAGGACATTATGATGGCTAAGGACGCTCTTGACAAGAAGAAGCTCGCTAACCCAGCTGCTTACCCAGAGGAAGTGTACGACGCTGCTCTGACTAAGATTAAGAAGGGTGAACTTGATTCTGGCAAGGTGCCTACCATGACTATTATCATCAAGTGTACCGACCAGGCTTCATACAAGAACATGGTTGATGCTTTGGACGAGATGACTATCTGCAGTATTGGTACTTACGTCATTGACAAGATCAACGATCAGGATGCTAAGCTTCTTGCATCGAAAGGTGTCAAGTAAATGACTAATAATTAAAGAAAGGACGAAGAAATGTCAAAAATAGATTTGATATCCAATGAGTGGACTGACCTTGTATTCGAGGGCAGAAACCAGTCATACGGAGCTTATAAGTTGCGCAAAACCACAGGCAAGCGCAACCTTTGGGCTCTTATCATCGTAGCCCTTGCTGCAGTACTCCTTTATCTCGGACTTCAGCTACAGCGCATGGCTGAGGCTAACAAGAAGGTTGAGAACACTCAGGCCGTAGAGCTCGCTAAACTCAATACTGAGAAGAAGAAAGAGGCTAAGGTAGAGAAGAAGGAGATCATCAGACAAGAGCCTGAAAAGGTTGTTGAGCAGGTTAAGTCTTCAGTTAAGTTTACCGCTCCTATCATCAAGAAGGACGAAGAGGTAAAGGAAGAGGATGAGATCAAACTCGATGAAGTTCAGAAGAGCGACAAGGCTGTCGGTGCCTTCACAGTTGAGGGTAACGACGAGGTAGGTGGCTCAGTACTTAAGGCTAAGGAAGATATCGCGGCTCCGGAACCTCCGAAGCATGTGGTTGAGGAGACTAAGATCTTCACCGTAGTAGAGCAGATGCCTATGTTCCCTGGTGGTGATACAGCCCTTATGGGTTACCTCCGCGACAATATCCACTACCCAACAGTAGCTGCCGAGAACGGCGTACAGGGTCGTGTTGTTGTAGGCTTCGTTGTAGAGCGTGATGGTTCTATTACCGATGTGAATATCCTTCGCTCGGTTGACCCATCTCTCGACCGTGAGGCTATGCGCGTGGTTAAGAGCATGCCAAGATGGACTCCTGGTAAGCAGAATGGCTCTGCTGTACGTGTGAAGTATCAGGTTCCTGTTACATTCCGCCTGCAGTAATATCGAAGCGTATGATATCTTACATGTTTAAACTGTAAGATTAATAATAACAACCATCCACGTGGCTCCGGTTCAAGCAACCAGAGCTCATGGATGGTTGTAGCTTAAATGCAAGTTTATCTGCAAACAACAATCCAACAAACTACCCCTATCACTCTGCAGCTTTATTGCAGGATTCCACCCCCAAGGTCATCACGTTGTTGGCCCACTTGATTAGACATTACTCTTACATTTATATACTATACAGATTATCTTTTTATTAACAGATATTCTTTAAATTAGATGTGATTATGAAGACGAATTTTAGAAACATATCAATACTTGCCTTGCTTGCATTGGTTCTCGTTATGATGTCGTGTGGCGGAGAGAAGAAACGCAAGGACGGACGTACTGACACTACAACACAAGGCGAGATAAGCTTTGCTTGCGACGAGAGTTTTAGTCCTATTATCGACGAACTCATCCAGGTCTACCAGATGCAATGCCCTAACACCAAGCTTAAGCCTATCTATACCAACGAGATTGATGGTATTAACATGCTTCTTCAGCAGAAAACATGGCTCACCATTACTGCGCGCAACTTTACACCTAAGGAATATACATATATCAAAGATGGTCTTAATATGTTGCCTGAGGCTGTACGTTTGGCCTACGATGGTATGGCGCTTATATGCAACAACCAAAATCTTGACTCGTGCATTTCTGTTAAGGATGTCAAGGATATTCTCTTGGGTAAGAAGACCAAGTGGAGCGAGGTAAACCCTGGTTCAAAGCTTGGCGAGATATGGGTTTGCTTTGACAACCGCAAGTCGAGCGCCGTTAATTATTGCTGCGACTCTATTCTTGGTGGCAAGCCAATCGATAGTCCTAATGTCTTTGCAGCCAAGGACAGCAAGGATGTTATCGACTACGTGTCTAAAACTCCTAACGCCATTGGTGTTATTGGCAGCAATTGGCTTAACGACAAGCGCGACACTACCAATACAACATGGAACAAGGCTATTACCGTTATGTCGGTTTCAAAGCTCGACCATGCAACAGCCCTTAACTCATGGAAGCCTTATCAGGCATGGCTTCTCAACGGTCGCTATCCATTTGTACGCACTATATATGCTCTGCTCAACGACCCTAAGCGTGGATTGCCATGGGGTTTTGCTCACTTTATTGAGCAGCCTAAGGGCCAGCTCATCATCTTTAAGTCTGGCTTATTGCCTACTCGTGGCGAGATAACCATTCGCGACGTACAGGTTCATAACGAGTAAATATCCAGCGTACAATAAGTATTTGTCGCCAGTATGATGCAATATTCTTAGCCGATTTGCGTTATACTAATAAGTAGAATAAAGAAAGACTGTGTATTACTATACAATAATATTAAAATCAAGGTTATACTCTTAAAAATTCCGAATTATGAAGGCAATTAAATATTTCGTAGCAGGTGCTCTGATGCTCAGCATCGCAGCTCCATCAATGGCACAGGACGTTAAGTCTCAGGTTGATGCCATTACAAAGGTAGTAGTAGACGCTAAGGGTGACGTTGTTGCAACTAAGGCCCCAGTTAAGGCGTTTATGAAGCTCAACAAGAAGAATGCTGAGGCTCTTGCTGGTCTTGGACGTGCATTCCTTGCAGCAAAGAACTTCGAGCAGGCTAAGGTTTATGCCGATCAGGCAATGAAGGTAGGCAAGACATGTGCAGCTGGTTATGTTCTTCGTGGTGATATCGCTTCGGCAGAGGACGATGGCGGTATGGCTGCTTCTTACTATGAGATGGCTACACAGCAGGCTCCTCAGGACCCAACAGCTTACGTTAAGTATGCTCGTGTTTACCAGAAGGTAGATCCAAAGGGTGCTGTTGCTATGCTCGAGAAGCTCCGCACTGTTAAGCCCGACTATCCAGTAGATGCTGCCGCTGGTTACATGTATTCTTCTAACAACCAGCTTAAGTCGGCTATGAACTACTACGACAAGGTTAGCAATGCCGCTTCGCTTGAGGACTATATCCTCTTCGACTATGCTTCTACAGCATACGTTCTCGAGCAGTACGACAAGGCTCTTACCCTTTCGCAGACTGGTATACAGAAGTATCCTCACTATGGTTCGTTCAACCGTATCGCTCTCTACAGCTCTGACAAGCAGAAGCAGTATGAGGCAGCAGTTGGATATGGTAAGCAGCTTTTCGCCGCTACCGATACCATCAAGTATACTCCTAACGACTACATCTTCTATGCTGATGCTCTTGTAAATACAGGCAACGTTGCCGCAGCTGTAGAGGCTTACAAGCACCTCCCTGAGGTTGATGCTGATAACAAAGAGTATAACAAGTTCATTGCTCAGGCTTATGCCAAGGGCAAGATGTTCGCCGAGGCTGTTGCAGCTTACGAGCAGTATCTTAAGGATAAGGGCGAGGAAGTTACATATAAGGAATATGACGACTTTGCCGACATCTATCTTGAGGAGGCAGAGGCTGCCGCAAATGCTGAGGCAAAGAAGGCTGCTTTCAAGAAGGCTGCCGACATCTATGGCTTGATTGCCGAGAAGTTCGACTATGCTGCTATCTATGCTGTATCTAAGCAGGCTACTGCTTACTATCAGATTAATCCTGATCTTAAGGTAGGTATTGCTCTTCCTTATTATCAGAAGCTCATCCAGCTTATCGAGGCTAAGGACGATAAGACAGCTGCTGATACCAAGAAGCTTGCTACAGCTTATCAGTATCTCGCTGTTCACTACATCCAGAACGACAAGGTTGCCGAGGCTAAGCAGTGGGCATCTAAGTTGCTCGAGGTTCGTCCTGACGATGAGACAGGCAAGCAGATTATGGATTTGAAGTAATTTTTAAACATTAATACAGAGGGTGTGTCAAAATAGGAGTTAGAGGAAGTTAAGAAGAAGTTAATCCATCTACGATGGATGGAAGTTAACGGACAAATGCTTTATTTTCAACAAATTATACATATGTCCGCTAACTTCCGTTAACTTCGGGCGAAGCCCTAACTTCCTTTAACTCCTATTTTGACACACCCTCTTTTTTACGTCCAATCGTCGTTCATTTCTTTTGTAATAAGTGGTGTATTATGCGCCAACAACCACGGCGCCTTCTTGTTTCTTGCCATCCATCATTATTCGTAATGGCTTGTTGAATCTTACCACTCTAACATGTTCGGTTTCTTCCACCGCTTCCATTTCGTCGAGCATTTCCTTATGGAACAAACCTTCTCCACGATTGGCATCAACGGTAAAGTAGCCTACGCCGAATGATGTAAGGTTCTGGAAGAAGTGAGTTCCCTGACTCGGATCTACTCTATAATTCTTCAGCGCAACTTCTACTATAACTCTTGCAGCCGATATATGTGGCCATTTAACCGGAATACCAAGCCACGGGTCGCTCGACCCCCAGCGTCCTGGTCCAACAAGTACATAGTTCTTGCCATTGTCCAGATATTCGCGGTTTATCTTCTCTATCTCTCGTGCAATTGCAGGATTGTTGGATGCCGTAAAGTTGTCGTCCGTCTTTACGTATACCACGTCAGTTACGTCTTCCGTAACTCCATGTCCCAGCGAGTTATGCGAGCGTACCACGCATTCATCATCAGGCACAGCAGCCACATCTTCGTCTAACATCTGCTTTGAGTCCACTATTGGCCTAATCTGCAATAGATACAAATTGCCCGTGCGGTCGTTGTTTATGTTGCATGCAAATTCAATCTCCACCGGTCGTCTCATCGATTCGGCGCCATATTTCATCGACATCTGTAGCAGTTCGGGCAATGGAAACACACCATGTTGCAATACGCTTGCAAAGGTTATCACCTTTCGTCCGCCGTCGTATATGCCGTCACGTATTACCTGGTCGTATGGGTCGTAGGTCGATGCAATATAGTTTAGCGAGTTGTCGCGCTCGGCCTCCTTCACCTTAAGATTCAGGATGTTGAATCCGTCATCTACCTTAAAATCGCTGCCCACATGCTTCGTGTCCAGTGCATAAAATCTGGTTTGAGTCTCCCTTAACGCCGTTTCAAGCTCGCTTGTTTGCAGCACCTGATGCGGATGATATGGTGATACTCTCAGCGTCTGACCGCCATCCACGATATACTTGCCCAATCCCAAAGCCAGCGAAGCAATACCGTCTTCGGCACGTTCATCGCCAATAGGGTAGTAGTTGAGCGACCTGAGTACGCCCGATATATTGGGATAGTATCGTCCGTCATATTGTTTGCCCACCACTTCTTGCAGAATCACAGCCATCTTTTCCTGGTCTATCACGTTGCTCGTGGCAGTCATATACGCTTTCGAATCCTTATAGTAAACCGATGCGTATACGCCCTTGATGGCGCAAGCCAGCATCTCGAGCATGGCATACTTATCGTCAAGATACGGAATCATATATGTAGAATATATTCCGGCAAATGGCTGATAGTGTGCATCTTCCAACAGCGAGCTCGAACGTATAGCTATCGGACTCTTAGTTGCCTCGAAAAAGGTGAAGAAGTCGGCTATAAGCGAGTCGGGCAATTGTGCTCTCATAAAGTGTTGCAATATATCCTCGTCCGATGCATCGCTTAGTGCTATCTGGTACAGATTGTTCTGTTCCATAAACTGGTCGAATACATCCGTACATAGCACCACCGTCTTAGGTATCTGTACTGTTGCCCCTTCAAACGAGTTGAATTCAGGGTGCATCTTAATTATATTATCCAAGAAAGCCAAACCTCTGCCCTTACCGCCAAGCGAGCCTTCGCCTATGCGTGCAAAGTGAGAGTAAGAGTCAAACTTCATGCGGTCGAATACAGCCACAACTCCAATATTCTTCATGTGTCGATATTGCACAATAGCGTCGAATATAATCTCTCGGTGCGCCGTAATGTCCTTTAGTCTTTCCCACGTAATCTTTTTAAGATACTCCGACACCGGAAATATGGCTCGAGCCGACAGCCACCGGCTCATGTGGTTGCGCGATATGTGATACAGCATCGAATCGTCTGGTATCTTGAATATGTTGTCTTGCAATTCCTTCAGGCTATGTATGCGCATTATCTCGGCCTTTGTTTTCGGATCGCGGAAGATAAAATCGCCAAATCCCATGTGCTCTTCCATCATCTTTCTAAGGTCGAGCGACATCTTCTTCGAGTTTTTATCCACAAACCTGAAACCCTCAGCTTCTGCCTTCTCCCTATTCTCAGCTTCTGCACTCTCCATTATCAATGGTATATATGGGTTACGGCTATGTATGTTGCGCAGCAGTTTCAGTCCGGCTTCGCTATCCTTTACGCCTCCTACGGGGAATCTTACATCGCTAATAACGCCCAGCACATTGTCGGCAAACTTGTCGTACAAAGCCATAGCTTCCTCGTAGTTGCGTGCCAATACCACCTTAGGACGACCACGCATACGCAGCGTGGCAGCATGTCGGTTTAGTGCCTCGGTAGAGAATCGCTTGCTTTGTGCCAATATATAATTGTATAGATTTGGCAGAATAGAGCTGTAGAACCTTATGCTGTCCTCAACCACCAAAATCATCTGCACCCCACCTTCTTCAATATCGTGCTCAAGGTTCATCTTGTCCTCAATCAGCTTTATTATTGACAGTATAAGGTTGGTGTTGCCCAACCAGCAGAACACGTAGTCGAATATAGACAGGTCTTCATTCTCCATACGCTTCGTAATGCCATGCGAGAAAGGTGTAAGTACAATGCAATGTATGTCTGGAAATCCTGCCTTTATGTCGTGTGCTACAGAGAATGCGTCGTTGTCGGCATTGCCAGGCATACATATCACAAGATCAATGTTCATTGTGCGCAGTACCTGATAAGCCTCCTCCGTAGTACTAACCTGTGTAAAGGTAGGTGGATAGCGCAGACCCAGTTCCATATACTCGTTGTATATCTTCTCTTCCACACGTCCGTCGTCCTCAAGCATAAAGGCGTCGTAGGGATTGGCCACGATAAGCACGTTATAGATGCGTCGCATCATCAGGTTGACGAAGGTCACATCCTTAAGATAAAATTTCTGGTATTCTTGTGGTATCATAGATTTAGCCTTTTAGGTTTATATATTATGTTTAATCGGTTGTATCTATCTAAGCGTATGTTATCGGCGACTGCGGAAGAAATCGGTCATCAGCGTTCTGCATTCCTCCTCCAACACGCCCTGCGTAACTGTACATTTAGGGTGTAATGCCTTGGGAGCAAACCGCATAAAGCCACGTTTCTCGTCGGCTGCGCCAAACACCACACGCTTAATCTGCGACCAGCCTATTGCGCCTGCGCACATAATACACGGCTCAACTGTTACGTACAACGTACAGTCGGTTAGGTATTTGCCGCCAAGCTGGTTGGCAGCAGATGTTATGGCTTGCATCTCAGCATGTGCTGTTACGTCGCCAAGGGTTTCTGTCAGGTTGTGCGCACGTGCGATAATACGGTCGGCAGCCACAATTACAGCTCCTACCGGAATCTCTCCCGCCTCGCGTGCAGCCAAGGCTTCGTCCAAGGCACGCCGCATAAACTGCTCGTCTCTCTTCTGTTGTTCGCTATTGTCCATAAGTAAACTTTTTGTTTGCAAATTTACAATAATAATGCCATATATCTCGCATTTTAACGATACCTTTGTACATTAAAAATAATCAATTATGGCTCAACACAACCAACTCGGCAAGTGGGGTGAGGAATATGCAGTCAACTTTCTGCTCAACAAAGGTTACGACATCTTGGAGCGAGATTGGCGCATAGGCCACCGCGATATCGACATAATAGCACGCGCGCCCGAAGGCAACATCATTGTATTTGTAGAGGTAAAGACACGTACAAGCGATGTGGTTACCGACCCGCGCGATGCCGTCGACCTACGCAAGATACGCAACATAGGCTTTGCTGCAAATGCCTATGTCAAGCAACATAACGTTGTCGACCTTCTTCGATTCGACATAATATCTATTGTTGGTAACAACGATGCCAACGCCGATATTACGCACATTGAGGATGCCTTCAATCCTTGCTGCGCCTTCAGATAATAAACCCGAATAAAATGCTAAAAGAGATAATACACCTTTCAGACATCCCTTCGACCAACGACTATCTTATGTCTCTTCCCACTCCCGCGCCCGATGCAATGACCATTGCTGTTGCGTCACACCAAACTGCAGGTCGTGGTCAGGGCAGCAACAAGTGGGAGAGTGAGGATGGCAAGAACCTTCTATTCTCCATACTCACCTCGCCTGTAAGCGTTCCCATAGCCAAACAGTTTGTTCTCTCTATGGCTGGAGCACTTGCTCTCAAGCACGTGCTCGACCGCTATACTAAGGACATAACGCTAAAGTGGCCTAACGATATCTATTGGCGCGACCGCAAGATTAGCGGTACGCTCATCGAGACATCTGTTGTAGGCAAGACCCTCAAGCGCTGTATATACGGCATTGGTCTTAATGTCAATCAAAATAGGTTCTTCAGCGATGCCCCCAATCCCGTGTCGCTGCTCAACATTACCAGACATGAGACTCCGCTCAACCTTCTACTCGACGACATCTTGCAAAGCTTTGAGCACTATTACACCCTTGCCATAAATGGCAATCACGATGCTATCGTAAGCCAATACAATGCCGCTCTCTATCGCAGCTCGGGCTTTCACGCCTATAAGGATGTTGCTACCGGCGAGGAGTTCGATGCCAGCATACATCATGTAGGCACCGATGGACTGCTGCATCTCGTAGACAATAAAGGCAACAACCGCATCTACTCGTTGAAACAAGTGAAGTTTATTATTTAAGTAATATAATATAAATCTCCATTCCGTGACACGGAACGGCCATTCGGTGTCACGGAACGCACATTCGGTGTCACGGAACGCACATTCGGTGTCACGGAACGGAAACTTTAAACAACTAAACTTTCACTTTATAATAGTATACATTATTTTTCCTGGTTTTTATCCATTAAACAGCATTGTATTGGATAAAAACCGGCTTTTTTATCCAGTACAGCGTGTTTATTGGATAAAAAGTTGTATATTTGCCATTATAAACGAGTGAACATACAACGAGCTAATATGAATAATATCATACTAAATCAAAAGAAACTTTATAGTACCAAACGTAAATGATACCATAAAGTTCCCATTGTATGCGAGAAATCAATCTTACGTAGTTTACATCAAAAGATGAATTGTTTGCTGCAAATTAGCGATTAACATCCATTAACTCGTCTTTTGCAGTTTCAATGGCTGTAAGTTTCAATTCGTCTTCACCCTCCAAAGCATCCAATACTTTGTCGGCAAGCCAAAGAGTGAGCATTTCCTTTTCATCCACTTTGAAGTATGTTGCCATTTGAATTACTTGACTTCTCTTTGCTCGTCTATCGCCACGCTCAATCATACTGAACATGGGTGTGTCTATTTCTAAGTATGCAGCTACTTGACGCTGCAATATTCCTTGTTCATCTCTAAGAGACCTTATTTTGTTTCCTAATAACATATTTCCTTTTCTTTAGGTTTATATTGAATATCTGTGTCAGACATACAGTTCTATTAGGCTGTTTTCGGTCGGAACATCGTCAAACGGTCGGATTTTCGGTCGGATTGTGGGTTTTTCGGTCAGATTATGATTAAACCGACCGATTGTAGTCTTTCAATATCCACCTCAACCCTATTCTGTCTATCTGTTTTTCTTCATTTAATTCTACTAATAGTCTGCCTACATAGCGAAGTTTTTGCTCTTCCGTCTTGTTGGTAGGTAGCACATCTTTGAGATATTCATATATACTATCTCGCTTGGCACCTTCTTCACCAGCATTGCTGAGATATTGTAGAACCATTTGACGCAACCTCTCCTTATCCAATCCTTTTGTTTTTGTGTAAGAAGGCAGTTGGTGAGTGTTCTTTGCAATGCTAAGAGAAATGCTGTAATGCGGAGCCTCGCCCTCTATAAGCCCACGTTTGAGCAAGTCTTGAGCTATATCCTCATGAATTGCTCTGCCTTTTTGTACTGCATCAAGTGAGATGCAATCCCATAGTGAAAGAGTGTCGTTTGTTTTCAACAAATCAGTATATCGCTTGTTGATTTCATTGCCATAGATGCGGACAACGACTTTCTTCTTTATCGGGTCAATCTCATAATCTGGCATAGGGAAATGTCTGCGCCATTGCTCGCTGAACATCTTCTTAATACCACGACTTACGGTGTCAATCATATTGAAATCAACCATAGCCCTGCACAGACATTCATTGCGGAAATGCGTCTGAGGCTCTTCGTTTCTCAAAGCATTCTCCAAAGTGCCAGGAATGAATGTACCAGCATTGGAATAATATAAGTAGCCCGGATTCTCCACGAAGTTGATGCGTTGTTGAAGTTCATAATCCTGATGGGCGATGCAGTTATGAAGAGCCTCACGAATTGTATAATCATCATACTGCTTCATTGTATCCGGGAACAGCGTACCGCCAGGCATTTCTCTCAAAGTCAGGTTTTCTATCTTTGAGAGAATTTCGTCCACCGTTAATATGAATGGAACGGTGAAGTGCTCATAGTCAACAACGTCTTGATTTGCATCACGACGCGTCCATGTTACCTGTGTCACAGCAGGACGCAACTTGAAGGCTGATTCGTATTTGCCAAGCAATATAATGGCAGCACGAGTAATACCACCATTCCGTATCAGACCGCACTTGCCGAGGAATGTCTGAACGTTCCAAGCGTTCACTTCTTCCGCAGGTATGCGGCTGTGCACTTTCTTAAACATCATGCGAGCCTTGGCAACAGCAACTTCGTCTAAATCATCTATTGTGGCATCAGGTACAATTTCTGCAGACCAGTCTTTGGCGGTGTAGATAGGTTCTTCAAGAATGACAGCCATCCTCTCTTGCGTCAACTCCACCAAAGAATCTTCTATCCGCTGCCATGCCTTCTTGTGAGCAAGTACAGGACGACGAGGCTGATGCTTAGGAATGTGGATTATCCATACTCGCTTGTTTGTATCATCAGTTACAAATTCTTCTATACTCAGTCCTTCAGATGACAGATAAGTGCATTGTTCCGTCAGTTTGAACGTTGCCGACTGTGTATTGGCAGGTTGCCCATTGAATGTAAGCCTTGAAATGTCCGTCCCGACGATTTCGAGTGTCTTGTCTTTGACACCAATCACTAAGTGTCCACCCTCCATATTGGCAATGGCAGACACATACGAGATGACATCGTCCTTTTCGTCTCCACAGAAAGAGTTCTTCAAATTCTTGAACTCTTTCCATTCACATCGTGCATTCTCTTGTGGGTACTCGTGGCTGAGGTATTGTTGTAATTCGAGTTCGAGCATAACTTCTATTCAATAAATAATATAGCTTATAAACAAATCTATGCCAACAATGTAACAATCCTAATTATAACATATAATTTCACGTTAATTAGTTTCATGTTCCTGTAATAGTTTCCGATGTAGGATTCTGTTTGTGCATTTCAAAGTTCCGCATAGCTATAGCTTTGTTATCGTTAGCATAACAATATTCACACTTGTGAATACATGTGTTGTATTGGCCTATATCCTTAGCCTTCATGCACCCACAGAATTCCCGTTGTCCCTTGTCTTTGTTGTCGCCACGAGTGGCATACTTGCCATTATCTAAGACTATGGCATCTGCTAGTAAAGGATCTGATTCACCAAAAATATCAAGCTGGGGCATTGAGTACATCTTGACTTTCAAAAAGTCCATAAGCACCTTATCGTTATGTGCTCTTTTAATCATCAAAGCATCATCAATACAATGGTTATGCTCCACACCTTCAAAGTCTGCGGCTTCACCGCAAGTTGCCAGCGTATAGTTCCACCCCTTACGTTTATTAAGTGCAACAAGTCTTTTAGCTAATTCTATCATCTGGTCTTTCGTCCACTCTAAATAATGTACTCCCGCGTCATCAAGGTTCTTCTTTACTTTGCGATAAACGGTTATATCTGCGAAACTAAAGACAAGTTTTTCTGTATAGCCACGTAGTTGGTCACCGATGTTCTCTATTTTAACAAGTAGGTCATCCATACTTATTTTGTCTGTTAAGATGAGGGGGTCAAAACGCCAGATAACGCCTCCCTTACCCAATTGATGGACAAGTTCCTTGAATGTCTCTATGCGGAACGACAAAGAAGGCACAGACTTCTCAAGTCCTTCTTTTTCGTAATCATTGAGCGAGTACTGCACGTAGCAACCTATTCCACGTTCTTTTAATTTTGGCAAGTACTTCAGAAGAGAATGTGGATTCTTAGACCAAAACACGATGAAACGTGTTTGGTCATAAGCAACATACGACTTTGCTCCATTGAATGGATTAGTCCAAGCAGAGTAGCCTTTCTCTAATCGGAGGAAAAACCAATCGCAGTAAAAGGCAGGTATATCAGTGCTTCTACTGGCTGATATTATCTGTGGATGCTGGGCGTCAACAATCCGCCCATCTTCCAGCACAATTTCTTTTTTTTGCCATGTTGCCATATTATACTTCTTAAGGCTTGTTATTTACTATTCAGATGAAGTACTATTTTATCTAACACAGTGCGAATTATCACATTAGTTCTTTTGTGGCCTGTTAGAACCTTTACCATTTTGGGTGAGACCCAATAATAGAAAGATACGAAAGCACGACCAACGTAATTGGTAAGGAGCCTCTTATCTCTAAACTGACGTAAAACCATAACAGAAGGATGTTCGTAATCACCGTATGCCATTGTTGCTATGTAGCATCCTTCGCTTTTCTGTGAATTCAAACTTGATGGTGTGTTATTATGAGAAGGAATGTAACTTGGCTTATATGATGGAGATGGGCTACTTGGTTTTGGAGCAACTGAGGCGCTAGACGAACTGACAGTTGAAGGAGAAGTCCTCGGTGTGTATGAGGATTTCGGAGTATAACCAGTTTTTTTTGTTGGTGCAGTTAAAGAAATGGCTTGTATACCATCTACTTCTCTGATACGACTAATCTTGAAGGTGCGAGTCTCATTCCTCAGATGACAAAAGGCTGAGATATATCCCTCACCAAATTCTTCTGATGGTTTGATATCACTGATTGTACGCTCTGATATTTCACCAGAGTATTTCACATACTTAATTTTTACCGTTTTGCCACTTTTTATGGCTTCGGCAATATATTCTGATATTGTCATCGCTTTATTATTGTAGTTCTTTTAACGATTTTACATTAACTCTCACAGCTTTTGCCTTACTTATCAATCCATTGTCAGAAGTCAATAAAACAGCATTCTGATTTCTATACTTGATTGCAAGCGACAGGATTATGTTATCGGCATTCTTTGCATTAAAGTCTACAGGCAGCAATTCAACTGCCCCAATTTCATATCTTATTTTTCTATTCTTTCCTGCATTCTTGATTTTGCGAAGTGCGAGTTCTGCTTTGCCCTTAAGCTCCAAGTCCTTGCTCGTCTTCAACTTGTCTAACTCGTCAAGTACTTTTGCAGGCAAGACAATAAGATCTCGCGGATTAATGCGCTCCAATATGTCAGAGTCTTCAATGAACACATTTGTATCAATAACAAATGTTTGGTTCGAACTGTCTAAGTTTATCTTCTGCTTGTTTTCGGCGTACCATGCAAGATAACCTAATGGTAAATCAATGCTAGAATGAGTTTGTATATAGTGAAGGTTCCCTACTACATACAGAGCCTTGCGAGCTCTGGTCACAGCTACATTCACCAAGTTAGGAACACTGTAATCAATCCAACGAATCTTTCCTTCAGAAGAATCATCAGTAACAACGAGGCTATATATTATTACATCCTTTTCATCACCCTGGAATTTATGAACCGTATCCGATACTATCTGGCCAGACAAATCTTTATGAATCATAGAGCTTATCTCTTGGGCTTGATGTTTGAAAGGAGAAATGATGCCTATAGAAATGTCAGGATACTTCTTTGCAAGTTTTTCTGCAATTTCAATACAACGTTTGGCTTCTTCCTCATTGATGTTCTGCATCTCGTTCTTTTGAGATCCTATAACATCTTCCCAAATTATTCCTTCCTGATCAATGTTGACATTGCCTGGAGTTGTTTTGATATTGAGATTGATACCAAGTCTTCTTCTATAGAAAAATTCCTTTGAGTAACCGATGATACCATAGTTGCATCTGAAATGATTATCAAGTACAACAGAGGTCGCACCTGTCGAATTTAGCAGTGTATTACAATAATCCCATAAGGAAACGTCTCTATAAGAAGCACGGTTGTTCTCTGTTAGATTTAAAGCTGCTTTTATCTCACCCTCCTCATATGACGTGACATTTGTGATATGCTTCAGCTGCATAGGGTCACCGATAACAACAATCTGCTTAGAGCGTTGTATCATCGGAAGAGCAGAAGAAATATCACACTGAGAAGCCTCATCAATAATTAGCAAATCTATCAAGTCTCTTTCTAGTGGGAACGCACTCTTAATAGAAAGATTGGTAACACAGTTCAATTTGAACACATCAAGGAAAGATGATGCCAACTGCCCATTCAATGGCATAGACTGCATATATGAAGAAATCTTAGCAATAGCGTCATTTTGCGACAAACTCTTTAATATCAACTGCTTCAAAAGCCTTTTGCCAAGTTCTACAGATTCGATATATTGAAATTCTTCTTTAATGCTCTTAAAGATAGCATCTTCGTCTATTGCCGATATTCTCCTCTATAGTTCTTCTTCCTTAGCTTTGCAAGTTTCCATCTGTGTATCAAGCAATGATATGGCAGAGCAATGGTCTCGTTTTATCTTCTGATACCCATTTTTGTATTTAATGACTTCGTCAAGTAAAAAAATTGATTTCTTACAAGAACAGATGAGTCCTTCAATAGAAGTATCCGAAATATTGACTTCTTTTTTAAGAACATCATTAAACTCTGAGGGTAGATGCAACAAATTGCCTTGCAAGTCATTTACAGAACTAGTCTTACTGAATAGATTAAATAAAAGCCTTCTCAACCAACTTTTGTGACGATTTATTTTTTTGTATATGGCAATAATTCGCTCTTTGGCCGATGCTATGTCTGCATAAGTGTCAAAGCACATTTGCGGATGAACCTGGCTGTTCTCTAGTGATTGAATATCCCTATTAAACTTGACATTCGCTTCCTCTTTACGATTAAGCAAAGTTATTATCTGCTCGGAGATAGCTTTCTTATCGTCTCTGTTCTTGTTTAGCTCACATAGTTTCTTATGTCCCTCCGTAATTATCGAATAAGCACGCTTATATTTTGCAAAGAGGTGCTCATCAATGTCTGCTGAATTAATTTGTGGAATATAATTGATAAAGCGCTGTAACGATGGCATCAATTGATTGTTTATAGCATCTTTGGAACCAAATCTCAATAAATATTGAGTAGGGTCAACACCATCAAAACGTTCCTTAACGTTGTCCACAGCTTTGTTGTTTTTACTCGCAACAAGCACCTTCTTACCGAACAACAATGCATTTGCAATCAGATTGACAATCATCTGCGTCTTACCTGTTCCCGGAGGACCTGTAACGACAGACACTTTTTGGTTTAGAGCCGAGCACACGGCACGCCTCTGACTTTTATCCATTGGAACAACAGAAATTAAGACATCTTCGTCAATATGATGAAGTTTGTTGTTGTTTACGTTACCACTTAAAAAACTGTGAAGCAATGACGATGCCTCTATGTTGATAAGGTTATTAAGTTCAGCTGTAGTCTGGCTAAGTGCAGGAGTTTCATCGGTAAGAGCTAATCTCAGTTCATATAGCTTTAGGTCATGTGCTATAGCATCGCGTAACACTTGTTCAAGGCGGTCTAATGTGACTGTTGGTTCATACAAGACACTTTCGATGACAGAAACAACTTCTTGACTCAACTCCAAATTTTCTGCTGCATCTGCACTGACAGAGAAAGATGATAACTGGGCTGGAATAAACTGTTTGCTGATATCTATTGCCCTTAAATCCTCCTGAGAGAATACGTACTGAAGGAGTCTTATGCATTTATTGTTGATGATTATGCACAAACCAATATTCAGATTCTTTGGCCATTGCGTATATCTACGGTCGAAATTCTTACGAAACAAATTCGCAAAATCCTCGTTTTCTTCTACATCTATATTGAATGTGAGCTGATCTGCATTTTCATCAACATGAATACCTGTGGGGTAATCATCTTTTACCTCACCAGACTTCATCCTTTCCAAGCGGACAACAAGTTCAAAGAACTGCTCCAACCTCTTAATGTCATTTTCCGCAGGAGTAACATTCATCAAAAGCTGCCGAACTGTAGTCAAACCGTTATCTTGGGTAGGGCGATGTACCTGAAACTCGGTCTTTACAACCTCAATTTCATCGCCTTTCTTTTCAAACACAAGCAGATTGATGGTTCCGCCTTGTACCAGATTACCAATTTGCCTACCCAGTAAAACTTCATTGGATATATTGAATAACCCCGCAAAGTTTTCTATGCGTGTTGCACCAATATTATTGGGACCGACACAGATAAATGTCTGAAAAGTGTTAATTTCTGATTCTATTTTATCATGCAGGGTCTGTAAATTGACAGTAGGAATGTCTAGAATATTAGAGAAAAGGTGCACAACGTTTCCCTTATTAATGGAAATCTGTTTTGCATCTACATCGTCAATACACTTGTTTATGGCAACTATCTTTGATGCTGCAACATACTTATTTAAATGTGCCACAGCTCTATTCAGAGCACACTTTGAGGGTTCTATAAGAATAATCTTACTAATGTCAACGTGCAGACCTTCGTTTCGCAGATAATCAATAAGACACATAGATGCCAATCCTTGACCACAGCCCCAGTCAAAGATGATCAAGTCCTTAGATAATGACTCTGTGTTTTTTATAGTGTCAAGTGCAATATTTATTTTGTTTCTATGCAAGTTGCCATATGCACACAGATATTGACAAAGTTCAGTTTCACTTTGCAAAACCTTTGTCCCGTGGTTTAGTCCTATCCATGGGGCATTCCTGTTTACTTCAGGAAGATAGTGAGAAGCAAGACCTAAAATTTTATCAAAGGTCACCTCTGTCATAGTATTTAAATCATCGATGTATGCCATAATAATCAATTACTTAATGTTTGTTCGAAGATTTATAGTTCTTTTGCTTTCAGAATGCGACCATACGATACTCGCAGAACAAACCATTGCTTGTTTTCTGTAGGCGCATTCTCTACCGACACCCCACCTTTGTTCGTTGAGATGGAGGGCGTACAAGAGGTAAGTCTTGCACTTGGACACGATAAGCCTGTGTCGGTAGGCTGCCCATTATACAATGAAGCGTCAGCTGTTAAAGGCTGTTTGGTGTTATCTTCCAATGTTATTGCTCAGAGGTTAGATTAAACCAATAGACTTTCTTTTGCAAGAATTGTCAAATTTTGACTACAAAGATAAAGAAACTTGCCGAGATGAAAGAAAAAAGTATAGTGAATCTTTGTATTGCGACCGCTTTTTAACTTTTAAGAGATGGTTAGTTGTGCATAACCAACCTCTCTCAATTCACACACAACTTATCGTAAAAAAATATGACCTTTCCTTTTTGTAGATGCTCCCAATCACATTTTCTGTGTATCATCCCAATTCGTAAGTTGGTCAGCACATCCATTTGCACCACCAAGCGAAACGTATGTGTCGGCACAGCACGACATATGGTCAATAAATGTAAGGAATTTGTTGGTAGCCACTTCTACTCTCTTTGCAGAATCAAGAGGCAAATTATGTTTGGAAGCAGTTGTGAAGATGCCATAATAGATGGATTGGCTTCCTTGTCATTGAAATCTATATCCCAGTTCGGTATAACAGAACGTCTTATACAATATAAATGCAGCGTGAATACGCCTCCTCCCCATGCCATTAGGAGTGAGTTACAACAGAGGAATGAAATGAGTGGATTTGCCCTTAGAACAGTGCCAGCTGTTTGGTGTCCTATTTGCTGTGTGTTTATCGATATTTATGTATACGTGGAACAAGTCACAGCAATGGTAAAGAGAATTTAATGATTGTCTTTATCCCATGTTTTATCCAGTACAGCGTTTTACAACATAGCTACCGCCGAGCGTATTTTGCTCAAGATTGTATACAGATGAGAGTCTTGTCTTGCTGTCTGAAGGTAACTAGGATAAAAAAACTTGACCATGACTCTTGTTAAAATCATAAAAACAAGAAATCACGGTCAAGATCTAATAGAGATTTCATGTGTCTCTTTCAAGTAAACGTGAACTATATTTCTTTCGCTCCATTATAGAAAGGGTCTGATGTGTACTAAATAGCCTGCCAGATAACAATGTTATAGTATTTGCAATGCAATTGCCGCGCATGCCTCAGCATCCGCCAAAGCATGATGATGATTGGTTAAATCGTATCCGCAACGTGCGGCAATAATATCGAGATTGTGATGTCCTTTGGGCCATACTCGGCGTGATGCTATGCAAGTGCAGTAGAACTCGTAATCGGGATAATCCATTTGATAGACATGGAATACGGCTTTTAGGCAACTCTCGTCAAAGGCTTTGTTGTGGGCTACGAGCGGAAGGCCAGCTATCCTAGGTTCTATCTGCTTCCATACTTCAGTGAATATTGGAGCATTGTCGGTATCAGAAGCACAAAGACCATGAACCTTACTACACCAATAGTTGTAATACTCAGGCTCAGGCTTTATTAGCGAGTAGAACTTGTCCACTATCTTGCCATCACGAACTATAACTATGCCAACAGAGCATACCGAACTGCGCTCGTTGTTGGCTGTCTCGAAATCTATTGCTGCAAAGTCCTGCATGTAAGATGTATTTAGATTGTACGAAAAAAACAACCCATAACACTTTGGGAGCATTATGGGTTGTGGATATGTTTTTATTAACTTAGTCCTCTACAGGAGAGAACTCGTCCTTTCCTACTGAGCAAAGAGGACACTCGAAATCATCGGGAAGTTCCTCAAAAGGTGTATCTGCTGGTATTCCAGCCTCTGGCACTCCTACAGCTGGGTCGTATACCCAACCGCATACGTCGCATACATACTTCTTCATAGCTTGTTGTTTTTTAGGGGTTTGTATAATTAGAAATTATCTACATGTAGCTCAAAGTAAGACTTTGGATGTGAGCAGGTAGGGCAGATTTCAGGAGCCTCGGTTCCTACTACAATATGTCCGCAGTTGCGGCATTCCCATACCTTAACCTCGCTCTTCTTGAACACTTCCTGAGCCTCAATGTTGTGCAGTAGAGCACGATAACGCTCTTCATGACGCTTCTCGATAGCAGCAACAAGGCGGAACTTCTGTGCCAATTCATTGAAGCCTTCCTCTTCGGCAGTCTTGGCAAAGTTTTCGTACATATCTGTCCATTCATAGTTCTCGCCTTCAGCAGCAGCTGCAAGATTCTCGGCAGTATTGCCAATGCCACTAAGCTCCTTAAACCACATCTTGGCGTGCTCCTTCTCGTTGTCGGCAGTTTGCTGGAAGATAGAAGCTATCTGCTCAAAACCGTCCTTCTTAGCGCGTGATGCAAAGTAAGTATATTTATTGCGAGCCTGTGATTCGCCTGCAAAAGCAGCTGCAAGGTTCTTCTCTGTCTGTGTGCCTGAATATTTGTTTGCCATAGTCGTATTTTTTTAAATGTTATTGTTTTCTTTATCTGATGCAAATTTACTGATAATCATTAAATTAGCAAAATAAATATCGGCAAACAAATAGTAAATTTCGGTACTACGACATATTTGTACGCTTATTTTGCTGAAATTTACCATTTGTTTTGTAATTTTATACCCAAATAACAGATATACTATGACAGCAGAAGAACTTAACAATAAATATTCCACCGTGTGCAATATGTCACGCGGCAATGGATTTAGGGTAGAACGTATGCCCGACTTCTTTGAGACAAGTGAGGTAGACGATTGTATGGCGCATGTACATTCGTTCTATGAGATACTATGGTTTCAGGAAGGAACGGGCGTTCATACTGTCGACTTCAATGATTATGAGGTGAAGCCAGGCACTATATTCTTTCTTGCGCCTGGTCAGGTGCATCATTTTGACAGGAAAGAAGGCTATAAGGGTGTGGCAATTAAAATGTGTACCGATATGATGAAGGACAATGTGTCAGGAGGCAATGCCGACAGTCTTTTTCTGAAATACAACTCATTCATACTTACGATTCTACACCTTATTATATTATAGATGATACAACCGCGCGTATGTTAATGCCATTGGTGGATGATATGGAGGAAGAGTCAAGGCATTACGGCGAAGTGGGTAATGTGGACATACTGAAATCTTTGCTCTGCATATTCCTTGTAAAGATTCAGAGGTATGGCTTGCATGAGGCAGGTAAAAATCTTGACATGCTAAAACCGTCGCATCGACTGTTTATACAATTTCGCCACATGGTGGAGGAAGAGTATAATAGTCTGCATACCGTTCAAGAATATGCCGACCGCCTGAATGTGGCAGTACGCACATTAAACAAGAGTGTGAATGAATGTTCGGGTAAGTCGCCACTTGCATTCATCAATGAGCGCATCATTCTTGAGGCAAAACGAATGGCTAAATACACTAACATGATGATAAAGGAGATAGCTGCCAGTTTGGGATACGACGACCCCTCGTATTTTGTAAAGCTATTCAAGCGCCAGACAGGTTATCTTCCTTCTGAGTTCCGCGACTTGCAGTAATTTCAACAAAAGGCTACTTTTTGTAAACGAATAGGCGGGTGGATTACGTAAGTGTTAGAATATTGATACGGCAGCCAAATAATCTCTCAACATATTTCTTACTATAAGAAATTTGCTGTACCTTTGTCTTTACATTGGATATATGTGCTTTAAATGCCAAACAATGTGTTGACCTACAGTAAAACAATAATATAACTATAATAAAAACATAACAACAATGAGCAAGTTTAACAGAATTCTTCTCAAGCTCAGCGGTGAGAGCCTTATGGGCAAGCAGAGCTTCGGTATTGACCCAGTTCGCTTGGGCGAGTATGCACAGCAGATAAAGGAAGTGCATGATATGGGTGTGCAGATAGGCATCGTTATAGGTGGCGGCAATATTTTCCGCGGACTTAGCGGAGCATCTAAGGGTTTCGACCGTGTTAAGGGCGACCAGATGGGTATGTGTGCTACAGTTATCAACTCGCTTGCCCTTAGCTCTGCCCTCGGTGCCATTGGCGTTAAGACCAAGGTGTTTACTGCTATCCGTATGGAGCCTATTGGCGAGTTCTATTCTAAGTGGAAGGCTATTGAGGCTATGGAGGCAGGTTATGTCTGCATATTCTCGGCAGGTACTGGTTCGCCTTACTTCACAACCGATACAGGTTCGTCATTGCGCGGTATAGAGATCGAGGCTGACGTTATGCTTAAGGGTACACGTGTTGACGGTATCTATACAGCCGACCCAGAGAAGGACCCAACAGCAACCAAGTTTACCGACATAACATACGACGAGATTTATACTCGTGGCCTTAAGGTTATGGACCTCACAGCAACAACTATGTGCAAGGAGAACAACTTGCCTATCTACGTGTTCAACATGGACATTGTGGGCAACCTTAAGAAGGTGATGGACGGTGAGCCTATCGGCACATTGGTGCACAACTAATTATAAATAAAAAAAACATGGTAGCACGGCTTTATGCCGTGCTGTTTATGTATAATGATATATTGTTCTTGATAATGAAACATTCTTTACGCAGTATTTCTTTAACATTGGCTTTCTTTGCCTTTGGCTCTGCATTTGCACAGGGACCAAATGGTAGCGGTACTTATTATAAGGCTGCTGACGGCAAGAAGGGAAAAGCGCTTAAGACAGCGTTGTTTAATATCATAAAGAGTCCTAATGTGGTTTCGTACAACAGTCTGCAAAACCAATATAAGAAGACGGACCGCCGCGAAGATGGCAAGGTATGGGATATGTATTCGTGTACAACCAACTATAACTTTAGCCAGTGTACAGGTAGTTATAAGAAAGAGGGCGACATGTTCAACCGTGAGCACTCGTTCCCTAAGAGTTGGTTTGGCGGTAAGGTGTCGCCAATGTATTCGGATATTGTACACGTTGTACCATGTGATGGATATGTAAACAATCGTCGTGGACACGAGCCTTTTGGTGAGACTGATGGTGATAAATACAAGTCGAATAAGGGTTTTAGTAAACTTGGTGCCTCGAAGACTCCTGGCTATAATGGTACAGTATTCGAGCCTAATGATGTTTACAAGGGCGACTTTGCACGTATCTACCTATATATGGCAACGTGCTATGAGGATAAGGTTTCCAATTGGAGTTGTCCGATGCTTGCAGGCAATAAGTATCCGGCATATAAGGAATGGGCAATAACAATGCTGCTGAAATGGGCTGCCAACGACCCTGTTAGCGAGAAGGAGATAAACCGCAACAATGCTGTTTATGGTATACAGAAGAACCGCAACCCCTTTGTCGACTATCCGGGACTGGAGCAGTATATCTGGGGCGACAAGCAGGATGTGCCTTTCAGCTACGACAATTACGACAAGCCCACTGGCATATACGACATTCCTACTGTTGAGGCTCCGCGTATTGTGCGTGTCTATACTATAAGTGGCACCATGGTTGTAAACGTATCCGCGATGCTAGTATATATACATCAAAAAAATATCGCTCAAGT
>ENA-OPCK01000014-OPCK01000014.1-human-gut-metagenome-genome-assembly--contig:-NODE-14-length-115176-cov-18.379844_pt1 | contig 115176 bp, 70 predicted proteins | sample MGYA00241249_ERZ501478 | MGnify/ENA primary metagenome ERZ501478 (study PRJEB25962, sample SAMEA2042629) | human gut metagenome | biome: human gut; feature: human-associated habitat; material: faeces...
CATCCGATTCCTTAGGCTGGAAGTTACCGCTTGATGGCAGGTTTGGCTTCTTCCACTGCTGAACAGGTTCTCCGCAGCCATCGCCATCCTTATCATCTCCGATGACGAGCCAGTCGTTTACCCATTTGGCAGGTTGCAGATGAACTACACGACCGTAGGCATGTTTATCCTGGAAGTGGAGGAACCAGTCTTCTCCGTTCTGTGTATCTACCCAGGCTCCCTGATGAGGGCCGTTTACCTTCTTGTTCTTTCCCTGAGCCATACCCACATACTCCTCGTAAGGACCATATGGATTCTTGGAACGCAATTCTACCTGCCAGCCATACTTCACGCCGCCCGCAGGACTCATGATGTAATAATAGCCGTTGCGCTTGTAGAACTTGGTGCCTTCGATGGTAGGCTGGTCTTCGTGTCCATCATATACGATGCGTGAAGGACCAATCACCTTGGTGCCGTCCGGTGACATCGGAGCCACGAAAAGCACCGACTTGATTCCTGCTCTTGAACCGGCACAGCCATGAGACAGGTAAGCCTTACCATCTTCATCCCAGAGAGGGCAGCAGTCGATAAGACCTTTTCCCTTCATCACCCAGGTAATTGGTTCCCAAGGACCGCGAGGGTCTTGAGTCTTGGTCATGAAGAGACCCTGGTCTGGGTCACCGCAATAGATGTAGAACCATCCGTCGTGATAGCGGATAGATGGTGCCCATACGTAGTTGCCGTGCTGTACTTTCTTGCGCCAATCCAGGTCTGTGCCTTTGTACTCCGGCAAGACAGGATAGTCGTCGAGTAGGGCAGCACCGATAATCTCCCAGTTTACCAGGTCTGTACTGTGCAGAATCTGCAAGCCAGGGAAACACTGGAAGGAGGATGAGGTCATATAGTAGTCGTTGCCCACACGGCATACGTCTGGGTCAGAATAGTCGGCATCAATGACCGGATTGCGATACATTCCGTTCTTCAGATTAGGATTCCATGTCTTGGATGGTGCCTGTGCTTTTACGCTTAGAGAAGAAAGAGGTGTGCTCAATGCCATTGTTGCAAGCATGCACTTGAGAACTGTATTTGCTATGTTTGTTTTCATTCTTTTCCTTATATGTTATGATTCTGATGTAATACGGATCAAAGAAAAAAGGCTGTACCTGAAAGTAAACTCTCAAGATACAGCCTTTAATGATTAAGGGGTATTATGTATTTCTTTGTCTGGTCATATTATTCTGCAGCGTACCACTTTTCTGCACCTACCTTGAGCTTAGCTACAGCTTCGTTGCCGATAGTAAAGTCGCCTTTGCTTGCATTCTTGTACTTTGGATCAAGTACAGTAGCTGTAGGATCGTTGAATGCATTATCGCCCTTGCCGTCTGCCCAAACAACTGTGTTCAAGTTTGCACAATTGTTGTAAACGTTGTTCTGGAACTCTGGTTCCTTTGTCTTAGACTGGTTGGTCCAGACAGCCTTTGTATTAGTAACGATGTTGTTGCTCCAAACAATCTTAGAACAGCCGTTACGAACATAGAGGAGGCGCTTCTTGTTGTTTGCTGCACCATCAATTGTACAATGATCAACTGTGAGTACTGTCTCCTTGGCAATCTTACCATCGTCGTAGCGGATGAAGTCACGACTTGCACATACATTATAGAATGTACAGTTCTTGAAGTTCAAGGCGCTCATATAACCCTTACGTGAGTCGAAGAAGTCACCACCATCACACTGAATATCGTGGATGTCGCAGTTGTCGAATGTTACCTCACCAATCTTGGCAGCCACATTGATGTAGCAGATACCCTTAGCGAAGCCACCGCCTTCCTTACCCTTGATTTCTGTGTTAGATACTATCAACTTCTCCATATCACCAGCCTTCTTGAAGTTGAAAGCCTGGTCAGAAGAGTTGTTCAAAGAACCATCAAGCACTACATTGTCAATCTCAACGCTTGTAGCACCATTGATTTCGAATCGTCCCTGGATAACTGGCTTGTCGGTAGGGTAGATACCCTTGATGACAACGTTGGTCTTCAAAGCAACAGAAGATGTAGTGCCATCAGCCTCAGCAGCTGCCAACTGATAGGTACCTGGCATCAAAGCGAATACCTCACCATCGGTAGCCTTAGAAAGGAGACTCTTCAGGTTGTCGCTTTCTTTGACTACAGTAGCACCATTGAGGTCAGCGATAGTTGTAAAACTCTTGCTTCCGCGCTCACGACCATTGAAGTAGAGCTTACCTACGTATTCTGTTTCAGGGGTGAGACCTGCTACAGTAGCCTTGCCGGCAGCCTTGTCTTCATCTGTCAAGGTGTATGTTGTAACCAACTGACCTTCCTTGGTTGAGATTTCGATAGTAGTAACATCTGTCTCGCCAGCTGGCCAAGAGAGATCTACAGTCTTGTCTGTTACATCCTGAGTCTTCATAGAATTCAGGATCTGCTGAGCGCTTGTACGGAAATATACATTGCTCCACTTAGAGTTTCTGTCTGTGTTAGCCTCATCGAGTGCCATTACACGTGCAGAATACTTGGTGTCGTAGTCCAAGCCTGAAAGTGTATAAGGAATATCAGTTGCGCTGATACCTGTCAATGTCTTTACAGGGGAACCTTCGAAAGTCAAGCTGTCGTTGGCAAACAGCTCAATGGTATATGATGTTGCACCAGCAGACTGAGTCCAGCTCAACTTAGCAGATGTCTCAGTCACATTGCTTGATTCCAGACCTACAGGTGCAAAGTTGCGGTCGAATACGATGCTTGTAACCTCATCGGCAACGTCACCGCAGGATGTCAGGGCTACAGTAGATAGCCCCAACATACATGCTGTTAAAATATTAATCTTTTTCATTGTTTCAGATATTTTATTTTATTCTGAGAACTTTTCAGATATCGTTAAATGATTAGTCTGACAACTGTCCGTAGATACCGTCATTGGTGAGGTAACCGTTAGACTTGTCGATGAATGTCTTCCAGATTGGCCACAAGCAGTGTGTGCTAGGCTGCTCAACATAGAGACCGTTGATGTAATCTTCTGTGATGATGTTGGCACCGTTGCTTACAAACCAGCTCTTGTTTTCCCAACCTGCAGCCTTCAATTCCTTGATCTTGTCAGCGTTGTCCTCACCCTTGTTAAGACCATAGAGTTTCAGAGTCTCACCATCGGTATCAAGAGTATAGTAAATCTTGTCTGGCAATCCCTCGTAAGCACCCTGACGGTTTGCAAGGTCTGTAAGTTTCTGCTTAGCCTCTGCCATCTTGTTATCAATGATACCCCAGCGTACGAGGTCAGCCTTACGAAGCTGTTCGCCAGCGAACTCAAAGCCACGCTGCTCGATGATACCCTGCTGGAAAGCATCCTTGCTTGCGCAATACTTAGCCTTCAAAGCGTTAACCTTTGCTGCTGGCAATACGCGAGCCAAGACCGGCTCCATATAGTTCCAGGCTGTTGATGTGTTACCCAACTGGTTCTCTGCTTCTGCAGCCATCAGATAAACATCGGCAAGACGCATATACTGGAAGTTTACACCATCGTCGTTGGTTGATGTTACTATACGCTTCATCCACTCGTAGCGCAACTTGCCGAAGCACCACTGAGAAATCTTGCGCAACTCCTGGTGAGACTTGCCGTTAATCAACTCCTTGCTCCACTGATAAGGCACACAAGTGATGTCGCGACGAGCGTCATCTGCGTCGAAATCGTAGTAGAGATATGGAGCTGGACCGTTTACGCCACCCTGATTCTGCTGGGTATATTGGTCTTTAGAAGCGTGCTTGACACCCCATGTGTAGAGTACACGACCACGACCATCAGAGAAAGGAATCTCCCAGATACTCTCGCCGCCAGCAGTAACATTGTCCTGGCAGAGCTTGGTGAAGTTGTCCTTGAAGCTGCCCAACTTGTTGTAACCTGCGTTGATGATGTCCTCGCACTCATCTTTTGCAATCTGGTACATCTTCTCTGGTGCCAACTCTGGGTCTTTGCTCAAGCGGTAACCATCGCCACGGAGACCATAACCACCAGCATAGAGAGCGATGCGGGCACGGAGTGCCTTGACGAAGCTCTTGCTTACACGCTCTGTAGTCTTTGTTACAGAATTCTGGTTTGGCCAGTAGCAGTAATCTTCAGCTTCCTTCAGGTCTGCGAGCAGTACCTTGTAGATAGAGTCGCGGTTACAACGTGGCATATAGATGTTGTCGTTGCTGTTAGGAGTGAAGCGTGCTGGTACATCGCCCCATGCCTTTGTCAAGTCAGCATAGATTACAGCTCTCAAGGTGAGTGCCTCACCCAGCAGCTGAGCCATATTCTTGTTGTTGGCAATATCGCCATACTGACGAAGACCCTCGATAGCGAGGTTTGCGCGCTCGATACCCTCATAGAACTTAGCGTAAGCATTGTTGTCTGTGTTCATCTGACCATTACTTTCGCTAGTATCATAGTTTAGCAAATTCTGCTTGTCATCATTCTTGCTTGCAAATGATGGAGCTGTACCGCTAGGCACTTCAACGTCGGTGTTCAAGCCATAGTATGGCAAGAAACGACCACGGTAAGAGTTGGTCTCACCGAATGACACATGGATTGACATTACCTCAGCTTCAGCCAGAGAATAGACTGAATAGACAGAGGAACCGTCAAGGGTTGACTGTGTCGGAGCCTCCAAGTCACAAGATGTCATTCCGGCAGCCAATGCCATGGAGAATATTGATAGTTTAATATAATTTTTCATATTCGATAATTCCTCGTTAATGTTAGAAATTCAAATTAACACCCACTAAGAAGGTGCGGCTTCTTGGATAACCAGAATAGTCAACACTTGGTGTGAGCGCTGTCTTTGTGATACAGTCTGCCTCTGGGTCGAAACCTGAGTAATCTGTAAGGGTGAATACATTGTAAGCTGTTACGTAGAAGCGCAAGTTCTGGATACCTACCTTCTGTGTAAGAGTCTTAGGAATTGTATAACCCAATGACAAGGTGTTCAAACGGAGGAATGATGCATCTTCAATAGCCCAGTCGGTGAGAACCATCTTGTTCATCCATGGTGACCACATGGTTGTATTGGCATTCAGTTCAGCCAAACGAACAGGGTCGTTGCTCAAAAGACCGGTCTCTGGATCGAGATTAGTCCAACGCTTTCCATCTGCCATCTCTGTACTCATATTACGATACTGGTATTTACCTGTTGAGGTCCACTCAATCTTGTTGGCGTTATATACCTTGTTACCGATAGAGTAGTTGAAGTTGGCGCTGAGGTCGAATCCGTATGCATGTGCGTTGATAGAGAAACCACCGAATGCCGTAGGATTAACATCACCAATGATGGTGTTGTCTTCATCTGTAATCACATGGTCACCATTCTGATCCTTCAATTTGAGGGAACCAGGACGAATGGTACCGATTACGCTGCTACAGTCGGTTACACCGTCCTTCAATGTCCAAGTCTTGCTTGCTGCATCGTAGCCTGTAAAATCGCTTACCTCGTAACGGCCGTTACCGTCGAGCTGATAACCGCGGATCTGACCCAATGGCTGACCTACTGCAATCCAGTAGTCCTGACCAATCTCGGTAGAAGCCCAACGGGAATCCTGACCGAAGTCGTTCATGATACCAAGGCTCTTAACCTTATTCTTGTTGAAGCCAATGTTACCTGCTACGTCAATGCCCCAGTCCTTCTTCTCAATTGCGTGCCATGTGATAGAGAACTCAAGACCCTTGTTCTCGGTCTTACCCATATTACGATACTGTGTGTCGTAACCGGTACCTGATACAGGGAATTCGATAAGCAAGTCCTTTGTGGTATTGATGTATGCCTCAACGTTACCATTGATTTTACCACCGAAGAGAGTGAAGTCGAGACCCAAGTTACGGGTGATGGTTGTCTCCCACTTCAAGTTGGCATTAGCCATAGTCTTGGATGGAGCCCAATAGTTAGCGATGCCATTGACCCATGTAGTAGCCTTATTCTCGTAAGCCTGAACGAGCTGACCTACTGGGATATTGTTGTTACCTGCAGTACCGTAGCTGAAACGGAGCTTCAAGTCGTCAAGCCATCCCTTTGTGCTCTGCATGAATGGCTCTGATGAGATACGCCAAGCCAAAGCTGCTGATGGGAAGTAACCCCAACGGTTCTCCTTAGAGAACTTAGATGATGCATCGGCACGGAAGGTTGCACTCAAGAGGTAGCGATCCAAGTAGTTATAGTTGGCACGACCGAAGAATGACAACAACTTGTCGTCTGCGCTATATGCGTCATCAATTGTGTATGGAGTACCCTGAGAGGTCAACTTCCAAGCTGTAGTAGAGTTGTAATCTACAGGGAAACCGTGAACCTCGTCCATATTCTCACGCTTCTTGGTAATCACGTACTCGTGACCCAACAATAAGTTAAGGCTATGATCCTTATTGTTAATCAGCTTCTTGAAATCGTAGCTGATGGTGTTGGTGTTACGGAAACGATGTCGGTCGGTCTGGGTAAGACGGATTGCTGGATGATTCTGATTGTCACCTGTTGGTACGTTCTTTACATAATATGTAGTCAGACCCCAGAAACGCTTATCATACTGGTTGTAGTAGTCGTAACCGAACTCAGTCTTGAGCTTCAGGTTGTCGAGTACTTCCCATCCGAAAGAACCACCCAAATTCAAGTTCTTGCGTTCCTTTTTGCGATCGTTGTCGTAAGCAGAGGTGATAGGGTTGTAGAGGTTACCTAAGTCATCATCATCGGCACCGACAGTAGGATCCATATTGGCTACTGGCATTGGATAATAGATGACTGAGTACTTCAAACGGCGGTCTGTATCGTAAACACCAGCTGCCTCGTTGGCACCACCACCAGTAACGTTAGTCATATCGTAACGAGCCTGGAAGTCGAGAGTTGTGCGCTTTGATGGCTTGGTGTTCAACTTTAAGCTGAAGTTGTCACGCTTGTAGCCTGAGTTCACCATAATAGCCTTATCATTCATGTGTGCATAGCTGAATGCATACTTGATATTGTCTGAACCACCAGTGATATTCAAGTTATGGTTGAATGTGTGACCAGTTCTACCGTAGGTCAGATCCTGCCAGTCGTTAGTAACGCCTGTGCTGTACATATCCATATCCTGGTATTCGCCAAAATAATCTGTGTAAGAGCTGATCTTGCTAGGGTCGTTGTTGTTTTTCAAGAGAGCCAATTCGTACTGCCACTTCACGTAGTCACGATCGCCCAGAACGTCCTGCTTGTTGGCAAGCTTCTTCCAGCTGTAATAAGCGTTGTAGCTTACGTTTACCTTGCCGCTCTTACCGCTCTTGGTAGTAACAAGGATTACACCGTTAGCACCACGAGAACCGTAGATAGCTGTTGAAGAAGCATCCTTCAATACAGTTATATCTTCAATTTCGTTTGCAGGAATGTTGCTGATGTCGTCAACAGGGAAACCATCGACAACGAACAATGGATCATTGCTCTGGGTGATAGAACCACCACCACGTACACGGATCTTTACAGTAGCGTCAGGAGAACCTTCACCTGTAGTAATCTGCACACCAGGCATCTTACCGGTCAAAGCCTCTGATGCATTGGCAACAGGAACAGCTGCCAAAGTCTCGCTATTAACTGTAGCTACAGAACCAGTCAAGTCCTTCTTCTTAACGGAACCATAACCGATAACAACGACATCATTGAGAGATGTTGCGTCGTCTTCGAGCTTCACGTTGATGACAGACTTGCCAGATACGTTCACTACCTGAGGTTTCATACCTACGTACGAAATCTTCAGTTTCTTACTATTGCCTTTCAGAGTGATAGTAAAGTTACCATCAATATCAGTAACGCCACCATTGCTGCCTGTACCCTCTTCGAGGACTGAAGCACCAATTACTGGTTCGCCTGTATTGTCGGTTACATTACCCTTGATCACTGTTTGCGCAAAACCATTGGCTGACATAGTCAAGGTTGCGGCAACAAGCGCAAATCTCAGATTTTTTAATTTACCAGACATACACTTATAGGTTAGATTTATACTATGTTTGTTTATTCCCTATTTGTTTTTGTTTATTCTTGTTTGTTTTTGTATCTTTTTGTAGAAAACTGGGATGCAATTCTAGGTGGGTTTATTAGACTACCTTGTTGCATTGTTAGTTTCTGTTTGCAAATGTATTAAAAATATTTGGAATACGTTTACATTTATTGGGAAAATCTTACGTAAACGTTTTCTTTTGTGCGATTTTTTATACGAAAAGCCCCAGATATCTTGCCTAAGTGCAAAATATCTGGGGCGATATAGAGTTTAGAGCCTTGTGTCGTATGATTATCTGATCACCTTATCCGTAATGACTTTGTTTCCCTTGAAAGTCATTTTTCTAAGGTAGATACCCTTTGAGGGAACACAGACTTTGTTGCCATTGAGACAAAAGTACTCTGTTTTCAACAGTTCGCTGGGAATTTCCGTCACATTTCTGATGGCAGTAGATATATAGGTAGGGTAGTATTCCTCTACAGATTCCTGTGCGTTTGTGTTTTCAGCCTTCATGATGTGTTCCACCAAAGAGTTGGCATACACCTCTATGTTGGTGTAGAAGCCCTTTGAATCCAGTGAGTAGGTGAGGGCATCTGTTGGATTGTTCGGATTCAAGCCATTTGCCTTCTCCCATTCGTTTGGAATTCCATCATTGTCGGAATCGAAATCTGCAGGGCGGGTGGATGTTTCGAAGTTATCTTCTGTATAACCCTTTACATCTGAAACGAGATCGATGATTCCCGGTGATTTCGTAGTGCTGCCTTTATAGGTGGCAGTCCCCGTTTTTGCTTCTTCCATATATCGGGCATCCACTTCGTCACGATAGAGTGATGCACCTACATAGGTGAGTACTTTGTCAAAAGCCTCTTTAGCTGTGTGGGTGGTTATGATGCCGGTAGGAGCAGGTGTTTCCATCTTGATTCTTACGCACGAAACACCGTCAATGGTTTTATGTTCTACCTGATCACCATAAAAGTTGTTGGGATCGGCTGAGTATTCCTCATTATTATAATTGTGGGTTCCGCTATCGTACTTCACGCCTTTCCAGTCTTGATTCTCTGTGACTTTTCCCTTGGTTGTTTCGGTTGTATTGCCCTTCACATAATAACGGCTCGTCATATCGAAATACTCTGGGTGATTTTTGTCTGAATTTGACTCTTCTGCCACTGTAACCTGGGTGATTCGATCTTGATTTCCACGTTCTTTGCCAGTACTTACGCTAACAGAGATTCCATCTTGGGTAGTTTTGCTGAGATTCTCACTGGGACCTGCCTTGTAGTAATTGTTCACGATATTGATTTGACCACCGCCGGGACCGCCATAGCAGGTGCCTTGTGCGTTGTACATTACACAGTTGCGGAAATCCACATTCTCTGCTTGTACTGGGTTCTCCCATTTGTAGGTATCGTAATCGTAATTGTCGGTGTAGCCCTTCCAGTCGTATCTGGCTCCATTGAAGCGAGGACCGCGATTCATCAGATGGGCTATGAAATTGTGGTGGAAACTGGCAAGCTTTCCTCCCCAGATGCCACCATATCCGTGAGCTCCCTTGCTGTGTCCTGGGTTGGTAAGACTTTCGGCTACAGTGCACCACTGCATGGTGAAGTTGTTGTTGTCATAGTAGGATGCAACCTCGTCGATACTCCAGCTGAGGGAGCAATGGTCTAGAATGATTCCCGTCTCGTGTCGTTGCCAAGTAGCATCTGCGCCATCATTGATGTTCTTTTCCTGACCACGGCGCATGCGGATGAACCGGATGATGCAGTTACTCTTAGGTTGTACGGTGAAGTATCTGAGAGTAATTCCTGGCGATGGAGCTGTCTGACCCAGTACGGTGGTGTTGGCTCCGATTGTTAGGTCAGAAGCTAGAGGAATTACTCCCGCTACATCAAATACAATGATCTTTTTCTTGCTTCCGCTGACGGCAGCACGAAAAGATCCTTCTCCTTTATCGTTGAGGTTGGTGACGTGGATGACTTCTCCACCTCTTCCTCCTGTTACGTATCTACCATGTCCTTCGGCACCTGGGAAGGCTGGAGCTAAAGCCTGCGCCTCGGTTCTGGTTTGTATTGGGTTTTGAGCCAAAGCAGCAGCACTGGTGAGTGCTGCTGCAATAGATAAGATTATTTCTTTTTTCATTTGTGTTCTGATTAATAGTAAAAACGTTGTGACTTTAAATTTGGTTTACATGGTCACTTTTTTACTTCACGCTCAATCCCTGCTGTTCCATCTCCAGGCTTGCCCAGATGAATGGACCAACGCCTTTGGCATCGTTGTCGCGGATAGACTCGCTGATGTAATACTCGAAACTGCCATCACGCTTGAAGTTTGGCTTCTTGACGTATGGACCAGGGCCAGGACCCAGACCGCTTACTTCGCAGCAACGTGTCAGGCTGATAGTCTTGTCTGGATTAACCTTGATAAACTCCTTGATGATTCCATTATACGCCTTGACACCTGCATCACGGAACTTCTCGCTGAGATAGCCCTTGCGATAGCCCTTCAGCAGAACGTAGGTAAACATACTGGATGCTGTACTCTCCAGGTAGTTGCGAGGATCCTTCACATCCATCACGTCATACCATACACCTGTCTTCTTATCCTGGTACTTCAGTACGCTCTCCATTGCCTTGTTCAAGAGAGTAATTACTTCGCCTCGGCGTGCATAGTCTTCAGGCATAGCCTCTAGGCACTCGGTCATTGCCATCACGTACCATCCCAAAGCTCTTGCCCAGGTGTGCTGGCTCTTGCCGTTTTCCTTGTCTGCCCAGAACTGCTGATGAGTCTCGTCCCAGGCGTGCTTCCAGAGTTGAGTCTTCTCATCGTATGTGCGATAATCGGTTTTGATTATCTGATCTACGGCATCGTCTAGAATCTTCTTCGCCTTCTTTGGCTTGAGGTTCTGTACGGCATAGTTGCAGTAGAAAGGCAAGCCCATGAAGATTCCATCTAGCCAAACCTGATTGGCATAGATAGCCTTGTGCCAATATACGCCTTCCTTGGTGCGAGGCTGGTTCTGAAGCTGTTTGAAGAGTGTCTTCAATGCCAGCTCATTGCCCTTGGTAGGGAAGAGGTTCTGCATGCGGAGGATAAACTTGGCTGTGCGTACATTGTCGAGATTGAAGTCCTCGTACTTGTAGCCAGTGATATTACCCTTCTCATCTATCATCTTTGCCGGATATTCCTTCAGATAGTTGATGATGTTCTCGTGATTGGCAGCGTCTCTTTTCTCCTTATAATATAAATAGGTGTCGAGCATGCCTTCCATCTCGATTCCCATTACATAACTCCAACGAGGCTTCTTTGGGCTGAAATCGAGGTTGTAAGGGTGAGGGGTGCGCTGCATTTCGCTATGGGTAAGCCACTCTGAGTAAGTCTGGTAAGGGCGATCTTCCTTGTTGAGTACGAGCGAACCGTTGATGATGAGGTTGTCAAACTTTACATTCTTGGTCTTACCGGTAATCTTCACCGGCTCTTTCTGAACACCGTTGAAGTTACAGTTCTTCACGGAAATGTCGCTTACGTTCTCTACCTCGTTTCTACCGATGATGAGCACGCCATAGTTACTCTTCTGGCAAGTTACATCTTCTACGCTTACATTCTTTACGGTAGGTTCGAATCCACGGTAGCAGATTTCCTTTGGCTCGTAGTCGAGATTGATTTTAACTACAGCTTCCTTGCACTGACCTACAGTAATCTTACGCATGTTGATGTTCTGGATTACGCCACCACGACAGTTGTTGGTCTTGATGCGGAGAATGCGTTCCAGATGCGGTGAGTCCATCACGCAGTTTTCTGCATACACGTTCTCACATCCTCCAGAAATCTCAGAGCCTATCACTACACCACCATGTCCATCTTCCATCTTGCAGTTGCGGATGATGATGTTTCTGGATGGTTGGTTCCAAAGTCTGCCATCGTTGTTGCGGCCACTCTTGATGGCGATACAGTCGTCACCGGTATGGAAGAGGCAGTTCTCTATGAGTACATTCTCGCAAGCCTCTGGGTCGCAGCCGTCTCCGTTTGGACCTTCATTGTAGATGGTTACACCGCTTACTGTGATGTTCTTGCAGAGTAATGGGTGGATGACCCAGAATGGTGAGTTGAGCAACGTTACATCTTTGATAAGGATGCGCTCGCTGCGTACGAAGTTGATGAGCTGTGGGCGCAGACCCTGTCCGAGTCCGAACTTGCGCTGGTCGAACTCTACGCCGTCTTCAGCCTGCTTGAGGAGCTTGGCACGAGAGCCCAGATTCTGAGCCTCCTTGGTGACTCCCTCTTTGTAGCCGAACATAGCCTTGCCAACCATCGGCCACCAGGTTTCGTTGCTTCCGCCGCCATCAATGGTTCCCTTACCGGTAATGGCGATGTCTGTAGCCTTGTATGCGTAGATGCAAGGTGAGTAGTTCCAACATGCCAAACCTTCCCAAGAGGTACGAACCAATGGATAGAGCTTGGTGTCGAAAACAAAGTGGAGGGTTGCTCCCTCTTCCAGAGAAAGCTCTACGCGGCTCTTCATTTCGATGGCTCCGGTGTTCCAGGTACCTTTAGGAATGATAACCTTTCCACCGCCCTTCTTGGATACGAGGGTGATGAGGCGGTTGATGGCTTTCTGGTTTTGAGCCGCCGGGTTGGTCACTTTAGCGCCAAACTTCGAAATGTCGTACTTCTTAGCCGTAGCTTCGAGTTTTGGCAACTGAATGCTCTGCTCAATACGCTTGTATTCTTCGTCGTTCCATCCTGATGCATAAGTACATACAGGAATGAGCAAAGCCAATAGTAATGTCTTGAATAATCGGTTCATTGCTTGTTTCAGAGATTAATGAATAAAAATTTTGTTTGTTGTATTTGGTTGCAAAGATACATAAAAAAGATATATTTTCGATAGTTTTTTAGTTAAAAATTTGGCTGTTCTAACAAAAAAGTGTATCTTTGCGGTGAAATTTAACATTATTAATACTTCAAATAAAGATTCGCCTATCGATTTAGACATTTACTTAATGATAAAATAAGGATTAAGAAATGAGAAAACTCAATCAAATGACAGATGAAGAATTGGCCTTGGCTTACGTCGAGGGCGACAACAAGGCTTTTGACCTATTGTTGTCCCGCTGTGAGGTAAAGCTGTTTTCTTACATCCTCTTTGTCGTACATGATGAAGAGTTGGCGAACGATATATTTCAGGAAACTTTCGTGAAGGCGATAGTCAAACTTCAGAATGGGCAATATTTGCCTAATGGCAAGTTTGTCTCATGGCTTATGCGTATAGCTCACAATGTAATTGTCGATGGCTATCGTGATGCCAAAAATCTGCTTTTTACCGACCAGCATAACGATAATGATCTTTCTCGTCTGAAGGGAGATGCTGTGACGGATAGTTTTGTGGAGAAGGAAATCGTGCGCAACCAGGTGTTGAGCGATGTGAGACGGTTGGTGGATTTTCTGCCTCCTAACCAGCGGGAACTCATATATATGAGATTCTATCAGCAATTGACTTTCAAGGAGATTGCTGAATTGACGAATGTGAGTATCAATACGAGTCTGGGACGTATGCGTTATGCGCTTCATAACCTACGCCGTATGGCGAAGGACTATCATATCAGCTTGCAGCTTGACTAAACTTTCCGCTGTTTTATCAACGGGAAGTTTAATCTTCTTGCTACTTCTATATCGTTGGTTCAGGGCGTATTGGGTAATTTCAATCATACAGGTCGAAATTCTTTAGTCCTCTTCCTTTTTCAATTCTTTCAGATTGTGAATAGTTGCACAAGGATCTGAACTCTTGAAGACGTAGCTGCCACTCACCAGTACATCGGCTCCAGCCTGTACAAGTCGTGGGGCAGTTTCACCCTGTACACCACCATCTATCTCGATAAGTGCATGGCTACCGCTCTCCTTGATGAGCTTGCGTAGGCGATGTACCTTCTTGATGGTGTTTTCTATAAACTTCTGTCCGCCGAATCCTGGGTTCACGCTCATCAGCAGTACCATATCCACATCGCAGATGATATCTTCCAGGACATTTACAGGAGTAGAAGGATTGAGTGTTACGCCAGCCTTCATGCCAGCTGCATGAATCTGCTGGATAGTACGGTGTAAGTGAGTGCATGCCTCGTAGTGCACATTCATCATCATGGCACCAATCTTGGCGGTTTGCTCTATGTATTGCTCTGGGTGTACAATCATGAAGTGTACGTCGAGAGGTTTGGTGCAAACTTTCGCAACGGCTTCCAATACAGGGAAACCGAAGGAGATGTTGGGCACGAATACACCATCCATAATGTCCATGTGGAGCCAGTCTGCTTCACTCTTATTGATCATTTCTACATCGCTCTTCAAGTCAATGAAATTGGCTGAGAGGAGAGAAGGGGAAACCATTGTCTTCATTTTTATTTCTTTACTTTGATTATATGTTGCAATCAGTTGATGAAATACGCCTTGCAAGATTCATTCTTCTTGAATGCGCGATAAGTGTAAGCCATCTGTTTGATGAAATAGATGGTCTTGGCAGATGGTCTCATCTCTTCGGAAGTAAATAAATGCTTCATAGGCATATTTTTTATGAATTGATTAATACTATGCTGTTTCTGATTGGCATCGGTTATGGGAATGATTCCTCATCATGATGCTTATATATTCATAAACGATGACCTTGTGGTTTTATTATATCTAGTGCTTATATTTTTTTGTGAATAGTACTCCGATTACTTATATATAATAAGGTGTAAGGGGAAAAAGAAAGAGAAAAATAAGAAGAAAATAACTTTTTTCTGTTAAAATGATTATTTTTTAGATAAAAAGTTTGCTATTTCGTAGAAAAAGTGTAATTTTGCAATCGGTTAGTTGTAGTGACTATGCCAGTAACAAATTATAATTAAAAGAAACAAAATAAAAAATTAAAAATATGATGAACTCGTTTGTATCTACAGCATGGTGGTGGCGTAACTCAAGATCTAGAAAGTCGTGAGTCGAGTACCCGTGTGGATGCAAATCCAAATATACTAAGGGCCTGCCGTAACTTACGACAGGCCCTTTTTACATATCTGGGGAGTTTCGGAAAATGATTCTTACTTGAAAGAGTATTAACAAAATAAAAATATATAGGAGAACAGGATTATGGAAATGAAGAATATCTTGAACAGAATGTTGAACCACGAGGAGTTGACCCGTGAAGAGACCAAGAATATTATCCTGGGAATTACTCAGAGTGAGTTTCCCGAGGAACAGATTACAGCCCTGCTTACTGGTTTGCAGATGCGCGGTGTGACTGTAGATGAACTTCTCGGTTTCCGTGATGGTATTTTGGAGACTGGTGTTCCTGCCATTCTCAATTGTGACCGATATATCGATGTTGTAGGAACTGGTGGTGATCGCAAGAATACTTTCAATATCTCTACTACCTCTTGTTTCGTCATTGCTGGTGCAGGATATAAGGTGGCTAAGCATGGTAACTTTGCTGCAACTTCGGTGAGTGGTGCTTCCAACGTCATCAAGAATCATGGTGTACAGTTTACCGATGATCTTGATAAGCTCAACCGTTCTCTCGATGAGGCTGGAATCGTTTATCTTCACGCTCAGCTTTTCGCCAAGGCTATGAAGTTTGTGGGTCCTATCCGCAAGGCACTTCAGTTTCCTACAGTCTTCAATCTCCTGGGTCCTTTGGTTAATCCTAGTCAGCCAAAGTGCCAGTTGCTCGGTGTTGCCAATCTCGACCAGATGCGTCTCTACAATCAGGTTTACCAGAAAATCGGCATAGATTACGGAATCGTAAACAGCATTGATGGTTATGATGAAATTTCACTTACCAGTGATTTCAAGGTTACTACCAACAATTACGAGAAAATCTTCAAACCACAGGATCTGGGCTTCGAGATAGCCAAACCTGAAGAGGTGAGAGGCGGAGCTACCGAGCAGGAAGCAAAGGATATTTTTGATGCAGTTCTTGAGAACCGTGCCCTGCCAGCGCAGAAGAATATCGTGCTCGCCAATGCAGCCTTCGGTATTCAGGTGATGGAGAAGGGTAAGAAGAGCATAGAAGAGTGTGTGGAGATTGCTCGTGAAAGCATTGACTCCGGAAAGGCTCTTGCTACATTCAAGAAATTCGTGGAACTCAATAGTTAAGGAAGATGGATATTTTAGAAGAAATCGTTGCTCACAAGAAAATAGAAATAGAACAGCGTAAGCGCTTTATTCAACCCCGCCAGATGATCACCCTCACCGAGCAGAAAATGCAGGAGAATGAAGGAAGAGTTCCGGGTGGAAGCATGAAGGAAGCGCTGATGAAGTCGGAGACTGGAATCATCGCTGAGTTCAAGCGTAAATCTCCTAGCAAAGGATGGATCAAGGAAGAGGGAAAGGCCAGTATCATTCCTTTAAGCTATCAGCAGAATGGGGCAACGGCGCTGAGTATCCTCACAGACATCGATTACTTTGGTGGCTATGATGAGTTTATCCAGGAGGCTCGTCATGTTGGTGTAACTCTACCTATATTATATAAGAACTTCGTGGTGGATGAATATCAGCTTTTGCAGGCTCGATATTGTGGAGCTTCGGCGGTGTTGCTGATTGCTGCCTGTCTTTCCAAGGAAGAATGCAGAAATCTGATGCGAATGGCTCATCAGCTGGGATTGGAGGTTCTTTTGGAAATGCATGGCGAACGTGATTTCGAATTTGCTGAGTTAGAGCCGGATATGTACGGAATCAATAATCGTAACCTCGGAACCTTTGTGACGGATGTGGAAAACAGTTTCCGACTGTCAGAAATGCTTCCGAAGGATGTATGCAGAGTAAGCGAGAGTGGTATCTCCCAGCCTCAGACTGTTCTCAGATTAAGAGAAGAAGGTGGATTCAGGGGCTTCCTGATGGGAGAGCAGTTTATGAAACAGACTGCCCCGGGAGAGGCACTCGCTCAATTTATCAATCAATTAAAATCGTAGGCAGATGTTAGTAAAGGTTTGTGGAATGCGTGAGCCTGAGAATATAGAAAAGGTGGCTCAGCTAGGGGTGGATATGATGGGATTCATCTTCTACCCAAAATCGCCGAGATTCGCTTCTCAGTCAGTTGCCCGAACGGCAGCAGATAAGAATGTTTGCAGAGTGGGTGTCTTTGTCAATGAATCAGTTGAGTTGATTTCTGATAAGATCCAGCTGTTTGATTTGAATGCCGTGCAGTTGCATGGAAATGAGAGCCGCGAACTCTGTGAACAGCTTCCTGAGCAGAATGGCTTGTTGAAAGTCATCAAGGCTATCAGCGTTTCCACAGCCGGGGATATCCAGAAATATAAGGAATATGTAGGTGCTGTTGATTACTTCCTTTTCGATACCAAGTGTAAAACGGTGGGTGGAAGTGGTCAGCAGTTTGATTGGCAGGTTTTGGAGAATTACGATGGTGATGTTCCATTCATCTTGAGTGGTGGAATAGGACCGGAGGATGTAGAAAGAATCAGGAACTTCCATCATCCGATGTGCATTGGAATCGATCTGAATTCGAAATTCGAGTTGAAGCCGGGCTTAAAGGATGTGGAGAAGTTGAATACATTTCTTGAAAATATAGAAAACAAAGAAGTTTAAAAAGAGTATTATGAATAAGATAAATGCATTGTTTGCAAACAATAAAGACCGCAAGCTTTTGAGCTTGTATTTCTGCGCAGGTTGCCCAACCCTCGAAGGAACGGGTGATGTGATTAAGGCGATGGAGCGCAAGGGAATAGATATGATAGAGGTAGGAATCCCGTTCAGTGATCCTCTGGCAGATGGACCTGTCATTCAAAGTGCTGGTACTAAGGCTTTGAAGAATGGAATGACCGTAAAGAAGCTCTTCGCTCAGTTGAAGGCCATCAAGAATGAAGTGCAGTTGCCACTCGTGCTGATGGGCTATCTGAATCCTATCATGCACTACGGAATTGAGGAATTCTTCCAGAGTTGTGTAGAAAGTGGTGTGAGTGGAACTATCATTCCTGATCTTCCATTTGATGATTATCTGAAAGTGGTAAAGCCTATTGCTGACAAATATGATATCCGCGTTATCATGATGATTACCCCAGAGACAAGTGAGGAGCGTATCCGATTCATAGACGAACATACTGACGGTTTTATCTATATGGTCAGCTCTGCCAGCATTACGGGCGCCCAGAGTAGCTTCGGCGATGCTAAGTTGGCTTATTTCAATCATATCAATGGTATGAATCTCCGTAATCCTCGAATGATTGGTTTCGGAATCAGTAACAAGCAGACTCTTACGAGTGCGCAGGATAACGCAGCAGGTGCCATCATCGGTAGTAAGTTTGTGACATTGCTCAATGAAGTAGGCAATCCAGACCAGGCACTCGACCTGCTTTTCGAAGCATTGAAAAAATAATTCAACCTTTTAATTTTATAGGAAAGATGTATCAAGTTGACGATAAAGGATTTTTTGGAAAATTCGGAGGAGCTTATGTTCCTGAGATTTTATATAAGTGTGTAACTGAGCTTCAGGAGGCTTATAAGCCTATCATAGAGAGCGAGGAGTTCAAAAAAGAGTATTATGCGCTCCTGAAGGATTATGTTGGCCGCCCTTCACCTCTTTACTATGCGAAGAGAATGAGCGAAAAGTATGGATGCCAACTCTATCTGAAGCGTGAGGATCTGAATCATACTGGTGCGCACAAGATTAACAATACCATCGGTCAGATTCTGATGGCAAAGAAGATGGGTAAAACGCGTATCATCGCCGAAACCGGTGCCGGACAGCATGGTGTTGCAACAGCTACCGTCTGTGCCTTGATGGATATGAAGTGTGAAATCTTTATGGGGGCTACCGATGTGGAGCGCCAGCATACCAATGTGGAGCGTATGAAGATGCTGGGTGCCAAGGTGAATCCTGTCCGTACGGGCAATATGACTTTGAGTGATGCATGCTCAGAGGCTATCCGTGACTGGTGCTGTCATCCACAGGATACATTCTATATTGTAGGTTCTACGATGGGACCTCATCCTTATCCTGATATCGTAGCAAAGATGCAGAGCGTAATCAGTGAGGAGCTGAAATGGCAGTTGGAAGAGAAGATTGGCCGCAATTATCCTGATTACCTCATCGCTTGTGTTGGTGGCGGTAGCAATGCTGCAGGCACCATCTATCATTATATCGATGATGAACGGGTTCAGATCTATCTGGCTGAGGCTGCCGGTCATGGTATTGATACTAATTACACGGCTGCAACCATGCATTGTGGTACAGAGGGAATCATTCACGGTGCCCGTACGCTTGTGATGCAGACAGAGGATGGACAGATTGAGGAAGCCTTCACCATCAGTGCCGGTTTGGATTATCCGGGTATTGGACCAATGCATGCAGACTTGGCAACAAGAGGCAGAAGTCATGTACTTGCCATCAAGGATGATGAGGCTATCTATGCCGGTTATGAACTGACTCGTATGGAGGGTATCATACCTGCCATTGAAAGTGCTCATGCTGTGGCTGCCTTGAAGAAAATGAAGTTCAAGAAGGATGACGTGGTTGTTTTGACCGTTTCTGGCCGTGGTGACAAGGATGTAGAAACCTATTTGAGCCATAAGGAAATGGCTGGAGAATATGGAAATTTCTAAAGTATTTTAAAGCTTTTGCCCTTTCAGGGCGACAGACTTACACTCATTACTACCCAGGGTGTTACCCTGGGCTAGGAGCTTCTGCCCTTTACCTTTCCCTTCGGCCGGTGACCGTTGGTTCAGGGCGTGTGGGTGTAATTAGTTAAAGTTCAATCAATAAGAAAAAATGGCTAAGTTTAATTATACGACAGTAACTCGCACGATTCTCGCCGACCTCTATACGCCTGTGGGAGTTTATATGCGATTGAGAGATATTTACCCCCAGTCGGCTCTGATGGAGAGTAGCGACTACCATGGTTCTGAGAATTCCCGTTCCTTTATAGGTGTACATCCATTGGCTAGCATTGCCGTGAGTCATGGAGAGGTTATCAAGACTTATCCTGATGGCAGTGTTGAAAAACAGCAACTTCCAGCTTTTGGCGAAGGAAAGGGAGAAGATTGTAAGCTCGCCATTTCGAAAGCTTTCAATGAGTTCATCCAGAGTTTCCATGTAGAGGGAGAGGGGAAGAATTTCTGTGGACTTTATGGATTCACGACCTTTAATGCAGTACGCTACTTCGAGAATATCCCTGTAAAGGATACCACGATGGCAAAGAATGATGCGCCGGATATCTATTATATTATGTATAAGGACATCATCGTGTTCGATCATTTCAATAATACGATGCAACTTATCGCTTTGAGCGAACAGTATGGCGAAGAGGGAACAGCTGATGATGATCAGGCTTCTGCGGCAAATAGGGCTGTCGGCAATGCTGAGTTGGATGCATTGATGAAGGCGGTGAACAAGGCAAATGTGAAGCCTTATGATTTCCATCCGGTAGGCGAAACAACCTCTACTCTTACTGATGAGGAGCACAAGGCGAATATTCGCAAGTGTATCCGGCATTGTATGCGTGGCGATGTGTTCCAGATTGTGGTGAGCCGAAGATTTGTGCAGCGTTATGAGGGGGATGACTTCAAGCTCTACCGTGCCTTGCGTAGCATCAATCCATCACCTTATCTCTTCTATTTCGATTTTGGCGGCTTCCGTATCTTCGGTTCTTCACCTGAAACTCATAATCGTATTGTAGAAGAGAAGGCTTTCATTGATCCTATTGCAGGAACGACCCGACGTACTGGTGATATGGAACAGGATAGAAAGGCTGCAGAATTCCTCCGCAACGACCCGAAGGAGAATGCCGAGCACGTCATGCTTGTGGATTTGGCACGAAATGATTTGAGCCGCAACTGCCACAAAGTGAAGGTGGATTTCTATAAGGATATGCAGTTCTACAGTCACGTGATTCATCTGGTGAGCCGAGTGAGCGGAACATTGGATCAGAATGCTGACCATATTAAGGAATTCATAGATACTTTCCCAGCCGGTACTTTGAGTGGTGCACCAAAGGTAAGAGCGATGCAGATTATCTCCGAACTGGAGCCTCACAATCGTGGTGCTTATGGTGGCTGCATCGGGTTCATTGGATTGAACGGTGATTTGAATCAGGCTATTGTAATCCGCACCTTTATCAGCCGTAATGGTGAACTCTGGTTCCAGGCAGGAAGTGGAGTAGTGGCGAAGAGCAATGATCAGTATGAGTTGGAAGAGTGTAATAATAAATTAGGAGCTTTGACTAAGGCAATTCATATTGCTGAGAAGCTCTAGGTAGTGATTAGTGATTGGTGAGGAATAATCAATAATAAATAATCAATAATAAATAATGAAGATGAAAATAGTAATCATAGATAACTATGACTCCTTTACTTATAATCTTGCCCATTTGGTGAAGGAGTTAGATGCTGAAGTGACGGTGTTCCGCAACGATCAGTTTCAGCTGTCGGAGCTTGACCGCTTCGACAAAATCATATTGAGCCCAGGACCAGGTATTCCTTCGGAGGCTGGACTTCTGATGGATGTGATCAGGAAATATGCAGGCAGAAAACCGATGCTGGGAGTTTGTCTAGGTCATCAGGCTATTGGTGAGGCTTTTGGTGCTAAACTCACCAATCTATCCGAGGTTTATCATGGAGTAGCTACACCTTGTACTCTGTTTGGTAACGATCCTATTTTTGAAGGATTGCCTAAGCGTATCGAGATTGGCAGATATCATTCCTGGGTAGTAGATAAAAGTGGTTTTCCTGATTGCCTGGATATTACGGCTGTAAGTGATGATGGTCAGATCATGGGTCTCAAGCATAAGAATTACGATATTCGAGGCATTCAGTTTCATCCTGAAAGTGTGCTGACACCTGATGGGAAAAAGATGATTCAGAATTGGTTAGAGCTTTAGTCCTTTGGGGCTAAAGCTTTTTCTTTGCACCTTGAAATGTGTGATGTTGCGATGATTGTTAAAAAAAAAGAGTTTGATGTCCTGAAGGACACCAAACTCTTTTTTTTGCTTTTTATATGATAATCTCTAATTAAGAGAACACATAATCACTGATTACAAGTCCCAACCCACGGCACTGGCGCCGAGAACGGCAGCAGAACTGCCATCAAGAGTTGATACCAGGAACTTAGCCTTGCCCTTGTAAATCTTCAATACATTCTCATCGTATGCCTTCTTCAAAGGCTCCATCAGCAAGTCACCAGCCTTGGTCAAACCGCCGAAGAATACGAATGCCTCTGGTGCAGAGAAAGCAGCAAAGTTGGCGCAAGCCTCACCCAGCATCTTACCTGTGAAGTCGTAGATGCGCTTAGCCAAAGCATCGCCCTTGCCGGCAGCCACACTCACGTCGTAAGAAGTGATATCCTCTGGCTTCATCTCGCGGAGCAAAGAAGGCTCGTCGCTTGTCTCCAGGAACTCACGTGCTGTGCGAGCCACACCCGTAGCAGAGCAGTAAGTCTCCAAGCAACCTCTTCTGCCGCAACCGCATGGACGGCCAGCCTCGCCTGGAACCACGATAACGTGACCCAACTCACCTGCGAAACCATCGCTACCGTAAACCATCTGACCGTTGATAACGATACCAGAACCTACACCAGTACCCAAAGTAATGTCGATAAAGTTCTTCATACCACGAGCCACACCGTAAGTCATCTCGCCCAAGGCAGCCGCATTTGCGTCGTTAGTCAAAGCCACAGGAATACCCAAAGCCTTGCTGAAGAGTTCTGCCAATGGCACTACGCCATCATGCGCCCAAGGAAGGTTAGGAGCAAACTCGATGGTACCTGTATAGAAGTTACCGTTAGGAGCACCGATACCCATACCCTTAATCTTCTCGATACCGCCGATGGTATCAAGCACAGGCTGCAAAGCCTCTACAGAAGCTTTTACATATTCATCCACAGTCTTATAGCCACCAGTCTTGATAGCTGTTGTAGCCTTAATGTCACCGCGTGCATCTACGATGCCGAACACTGAATTAGTACCGCCAAGGTCCAAGCCAATTACGTATGGCTTCATTGCATTTTCAGTCATGTTACTTTTTTAATTAGTTAGAATTGTTTATTTATGCTGCAAAGATAATGAATCCTTTTGAAAATATCAACTTTTTCTTGTATAAAAAAGTATAATTTTAGAAGTTTTGGGCAAAAATATTGCAAATGTGCCCTTTTTTTTGTAACTTTGCCCGCTGTTATAGAATAATGTACGAAAAATGAGTTTAGCATTTCCAATAGAGATAAACATCCTTGACTTTATATTCAAAGGAATTATCATCGGAGTGATTGCCTCTGCCCCTATGGGGCCTGTAGGCATTCTTTGTATTCAGCGTACGCTCAACAAGGGACGCTGGTTTGGGTTCGTCACGGGCATTGGTGCTGCGTGCAGTGATATCGTATATGCACTCTTCACGGGTCTAGGTATGAGTTTCGTGATGGACTTTGTGAATAATGCGCAGAACAAGTTCTACCTGCAGATTTTCGGTAGTGTATTGCTGCTGGTGTTCGGAATCTATTGTTTCAAGAGTGATCCGATGAAGAATATGCACAAGTCGAGCAATAAGCAGGGTACTTTATGGCATAATGGAATTACGGCTTTCCTGGTTACCTTGAGTAATCCGCTCATCGTGTTTCTCTTCATGGCTACCTTTGCACAGTTTGCCTTTGTGGTTCCGGATATGCCGCTAGAGATGGGTATGGGATATCTGAGCATTATGTTTGGTGCCTTGTTGTGGTGGTTTGGACTCACTTGGCTCGTCGATAAGATCAGAGGTAAGTTTGATACTAATGGAATCCTTATCATCAATAAAGTGATAGGAAGTATCGTGATTATTTTCTCGATCATCGCTCTTTTTGGAACGATGTTTAATCTTTATCATTTACCAGAATTTTAAGTTATGTTTGTAGCACAGAAATTAAGAAAAGAAAGTATTGCAGAATACCTTTTATATATGTGGCAGATAGAGGATATCATCCGTGCCTACGGATGCTCGCTGCCGGTGATTAAGAAAAACTATATCGAACGATTCGATTTCACTCCTGAGCAGAAAGACGAGGAACTCGATTGGTTTGGAAATCTCATTCGTATGATGAATGAAGAAGGTAAGCGTGAGAGCGGGCATCTTGACATTAATAGAGTGTTGTTGCAGGATGTCGTCGATCTGCACGGCAGACTCCTTCAGAGTTCGAAGTTCCCTATTTACAATGCTGAGTATTACAAGGTGTTGCCTTTTATTGTAGAGTTGCGCAATCGTGGTGATAAGGATATTAATGAGGTTGAGACCTGTCTTGATGCACTTTACGGAGTAATGATGCTCAGATTGCAAAAGAAGGAGATTACCCCTGAAACAGAGAAAGCTATCAAGGAAATCTCAATCTTCGTAGGATTGCTCAGTGATTATTATATCAAGGATCGTACTGAAGGCTTGAAGTTTGAAGATGACGATATGTAATCTGCTGGCGTAACAAGTGTTTTTTAGTAATTAGAGAGTAGTATTTATTTTTTTTTAGGATATACATATTATAATATATATTATTGATGAAAGAGATTGAAAGAAGAAGAACGTTTGCCATTATTTCGCACCCTGATGCTGGTAAGACAACATTGACCGAGAAGTTCCTGCTCTTCGGTGGACAGATTCAGGTGGCTGGTGCCGTTAAAAATAATAAGATTCGTAAGACTGCTACTTCCGACTGGATGGATATCGAGAAGCAGCGTGGTATTTCCGTATCAACTTCTGTGATGGAGTTCGACTATCTGCCTGACGGACAGAGTGGAGAACCTTATAAGGTAAACATTCTTGATACTCCGGGTCACCAGGATTTCTGTGAGGATACTTATCGTACTCTCACCGCGGTGGACTCTGCTATCATCGTAGTCGATTCGGCTAAGGGTGTTGAGGCACAGACCCGTAAGTTGATGGAGGTGTGCCGTATGCGCAATACTCCTGTTATCATCTTTATCAATAAGATGGACCGTGAGGGTCGTGACCCATTCGATGTTCTTGATGAGTTGGAGGAAGAGTTGAAGATTTCTGTTCGCCCTTTGTCTTGGCCTATCGGTCAGGGTGCTCGCTTCAAGGGAGTTTACAATATTTATGAGCATCAGCTCAATCTTTTTACACCTAATAAACAACGTGTTACTGAGAAGGTTGAGGTAGATATTCAGTCTAAGGAACTTGATGAGCGAGTAGGGGAGCGTGAGGCAAATCAGTTGCGCGAAGAACTGGAATTGGTGGATGGCGTTTATCCAGAGTTCGATGTGGAGACCTATCGTTCAGCAGATGTGGCACCGGTATTCTTTGGTTCAGCCTTGAACAACTTCGGTGTGCAGGAACTCTTGGATTGCTTCGTGCAGATTGCTCCATCACCAAAGCCAACAAAGGCAGAGGAGCGTATGGTGGAACCGGAGGAGCCTAAGTTTACTGGTTTTATCTTCAAGATTACTGCAAATATCGACCCTAACCACCGTTCATGTATTGCATTCTGCAAGATTTGTTCTGGTAAGTTTGTGCGCAACCAGCCTTACTACCATGTACGTCTCGACAAGACTGTGCGTTTCTCATCACCTACCCAGTTTATGGCACAGCGTAAGAGTACCATCGATGAGGCCTATCCTGGCGATATCGTTGGTTTGCCAGACAACGGCATCTTCAAGATTGGTGATACTCTGACTGAGGGCGAGAAGATTCACTTCCGTGGATTGCCATCGTTCTCTCCACTTCTCTTCAAGTACATCGAGAACGATGACCCAATGAAGAGCAAGCAGTTCCAGAAGGGTTTGGAGCAGTTGATGAATGAGGGTGTGGCACAGTTGTTCATCAACCAGTTCAATGGTCGTCGCATCGTGGGTACCGTCGGTCAGTTGCAGTTCGAGGTTATCCAGTATCGCTTGGAGAACGAGTACAATGCCAAGTGTCGTTGGGAGCCTGTTCACTTGCACAAGGCTTGTTGGATTGAGGCTGACGACGAGAAGGAGTTGGAGAACTTCAAGAAGCGCAAGTATCAGTATATGGCAAAGGACATCGAGGGAAGAGATGTGTTCCTCGCCGACTCTGGCTATGTATTGAGCATGGCGCAGCAAGACTTCGAGCATATCAAGTTCCACTTCACCTCTGAGTTTTGATGTAGTGAGAATGGGGAGGACAATTCCTCCTGTAGAAAAGGAGGAGTAACTCTCTTGTAGAAAAGGAGGACAGCCTTCTTGTAGAAATAGAAGAACCGATAAAGAAAAGAGGAAAGAAAAATGATAGATGAAATGGCGGAGAAACCTGGTGTGATGGTGCGGGTAGTCGATTGGCAGAAGGAGCATATCTCCGATCGCCAGATGACGCTGGTCCTGGCTTTTGTCATCGGTGTGCTTGCCTCTGTGGCAGGTTATTTTCTGCATAGTATTGTGCATGAGATACAAGTCTTGCTTACGTCGGGATTTGAGAAGAACACTTACAACTTGTTGTTCCTTCTCTTTCCTATCGTGGGTATCTATCTCACGTCGCTCTTTATCAAATATGTGGTGAGAGACAATATCTCGCATGGTATCACGAGGGTGCTCTATGCCATCTCCACCAAGCAGTCGAAGCTGAAGAGCCACAACTGCTGGTCATCGGTGGTGGCATCTGGTATCACCATCGGTTTTGGTGGATCTGTGGGTGCCGAGGCTCCTATCGTACTGACCGGTTCTGCCATTGGCAGTAACTTGGGACAGATATTCAGGATGAACAAGAAGACGATGATCATGTTGGTGGGTTGTGGTGCCAGTGCAGCCATCGCAGGCATCTTCAAGGCACCGATTGCCGGACTCGTCTTCACCCTGGAGGTGCTGATGGTCGATTTGTCCATGGCATCCCTTTTGCCTATCTTGATTTCATGCGTCACGGCTACTTGTTTCTCTTACATCTTGATGGGAGAGAAGTCGCTTTTCGACTTCACGCTGACCAATCCTTGGGAGTTGGACCGATTGCCAGCTTGTATCTTGCTGGGAGTCTTCTGTGGTTTCGTGAGTCTATATTTCATGCGAACCATGTCGGCTTGTGAGGGTTTCTTTGCCAAGTTGGGCAAGCGTCCTTATCTCAAACTCTTGGTGGGAGGTCTCGTGTTGAGTAGCCTCATCTTCCTGTTTCCGTCTCTCTATGGTGAGGGTTATTCTGCTGTCAATATCCTTTTGAAGGGTAGGACGGAAGCCGATTGGAACCAGGTGATGGGCAATTCCTTGTTTTATGGGCACAGCCAACTGTTGATTCTCTATATCGGACTGGTTACCTTTACCAAGGTCTTTGCTACTTCTGCTACCAATGGTAGTGGCGGATGCGGAGGTACGTTTGCGCCATCCCTCTTTATTGGAGGTTTCGCAGGCTTCTTCTTCTCACGCCTTTGGAACATGAACCAAATCGGTGTTTATGTTCCGGAACAGAACTTCACCTTGATGGGTATGGCGGGTGTGATGACGGGAGTGATGCACGCCCCATTGACGGGTATCTTCTTGATAGCTGAGTTGACGGGTGGTTATCAGTTGTTTATGCCATTGATGATTGTCTGCATCAGTTCCTTCCTGACCATCAGCATCTTCGAGAGTCATAGTATCTATGCGCTTCGATTGGCACGAGAAGGAAAGTTGCTCACCCACCATATCGACAAGGCAGCCCTCACGTTGATGGGTATGCAGAGTTTGGTGGCAAAGGATTATCACCCAGTGAGTCCAGACCTTCCGATGTCTAAGTTGGTGTCTGAGATAAGTCGAAGCAACAACAACTTCTTGCCTGTGGTGGATAAAGGTGGTGTGCTCTTGGGCATCATCGATATTACAAAGGTTAGACATATTATCTTCCGTACCGAACTATACAATCGCTTTACGGTTCGCCAGTTGATGCTTCAACCCTCTGCGGTGGTCAGTGACCATGAACCGATGAATGAGGTGATGAGGAAGTTTGACGAGACCGATGCCGCCCAGTTGCCTGTGGTCGATATGAGTGGTGTCTTGGTTGGCTATCTGAGTCGTACCACGGTCTATTCCACTTATCGCCAGATTGTGGCGGATATGTCGGCGGAGTAAATTTCAATTAATAATGATATGAAGAAAGAAGATTTAAGAATCATATTTATGGGAACCCCAGAGTTTGCGGTGGAGTCCCTCAAGAGCCTTGTAGAAGGCGGATATAACGTGGTGGCTGTGGTGACTCAGCCTGATAAACCTGTGGGTCGCCATCAAGATACCTTGCAACCATCACAGGTGAAGCAGTATGCCTTGTCGCAGGGCTTGCCTGTGTTGCAACCAGTCAAGATGAAGGACCCGGAGTTTGTGGAGCAGTTGCGTAGCTATCAAGCCGACTTGCAAGTGGTGGTAGCGTTCCGCATGTTGCCAGAGGTGGTATGGGATATGCCTCGCTTTGGCACATTCAATGTTCATGCAGCGTTGCTTCCTCAGTATCGTGGTGCAGCTCCTATCAACTGGGCGGTCATCAATGGTGAGACGGAGACGGGTGTCACTACCTTCTTCCTCGACCATGACATAGACACCGGTCGCATCATCATGCAGAAGCCTTTCGCCATCCCGGATGATGCCGATGTGGAGTATGTCTATGACGGATTGATGCACTTGGGTGCTGAGATTGCGGTAGAGACGATAGATAAGTTGATTGCCGCTGACGGCAACATCGAGTCAATGCCTCAGGAGGAAATGATTTCCACTGATACCGTTCTCCATGCTGCGCCAAAGATATTCAAGGATACTTGCCGCATCCATCTCCATCAGCCAGCCAAGAAGGTATATGACTTCATACGTGGTCTCTCGCCATATCCAGGTGCATGGACTGAGATTCAGAAGGAAGGTGGCAAGGCTCAGGTGTTGAAGGTCTTCAAGACGAGCAAGACCGGTAAGGCGATAGCTGCTGATGTAGCAGTGGGTAGTCTGAAGGTGGAAGGCAAGCAGTTGCTCATCGCCTGTGAGGATGAGTGGCTACAGTTGGAGACCATCCAAATCAGTGGCAAGAAACGTATGGAGGCACGTGACTTCCTCAATGGAATGCGTGACATCGAACTATACAAGAGCATCTAAAACAATTTTAAATCAAATTATATTGGAGGAATCAAACAATGACTCAAGAACAAGATATTAAGAACGCAGTGGAGTGTATGCGCAAGGGTGGAGTGATTCTCTATCCTACGGATACCGTTTGGGGAATCGGTTGTGATGCAACCAATCCAGAGGCAGTGGCAAAGGTTTATCAGATTAAGCAGCGTGATGACAGCAAGGCGCTCATCTGTTTGGTGGATAGTGCCGACCGCATGGCTCGCTATTTCCGCAATGTACCAGAGGTGGCATGGCAGTTTATCGACGTGGCTATGCCTGTAAAGCCAACTACCGTGATTTTGGATGATGCCACTGGTGTTGCTAACAATCTCGTGGCGGAGGATGGCACTTTGGCGATGCGTGTCACTTACGAACCATTCAGCAAGCAACTCTGCTATCGTTTCCAGAAGCCTGTGGTGAGCACCAGTGCGAACATCAGTGGTGAGCCAGCTGCACAGAACTATTGCGACATCGACCCTAAGTTGTTGGAGCAAGTAGATTACGTATGTTGGTCACGTCGTCAGGAGCACAAGCCTCACACCCCATCTAGCATCGTCAAGCTCTCGAAGAATGGCGAGGTGAAAGTTATCAGATAGAGTATAAGTCCTCAGTCTTTATGGTGAAAGAACTCGTCTCTTATAGCGTGAAAACCTAGGAATAGACGATACGCAAGCAAATGCCACGCAATCGCACGACATATGTCGAGTGATTGCGTGGCATTTGCCATTTGATTGCACGACAACTGTCACGCAATCGCCAAGATGCAGTTCTTTCAGCCTAAAGACCGTGGTTGAGCATCGTTTTCCCCCACGTCGATGAGTCTTATTCCTCAAAATCGTCATCCTCATCTTCGATTACCTCTTCCTTCTTTCCGAAGTTAGGATCTATCTTGAGGAAGGCGGTGACGAGGAAGGTGATGGCGCAACATGCCATCACTACGATGAAGAAGTGGCGATACCCCAACATATCCTTCATATAGCCGGAAATCATGCCTGGTAACATCAAACCGAGATAGGAGATACCGGTGCAGATGGAGTAGTGGGAGGTCTTGAACTTGCCTTGGCTGTAGTATAACATATATAAGGTAAGCACGGTAAAGCCCAAACCATAGCCAAACTGCTCGATGAAGAGACAGGTGCTCACCATCACAATGTCAGAGTTGAGCGAGTAACTTAGGTAGATATACACCACGTCTGGCAAGGTGATGGCGCAAACCAATGGCCACAACCACTTCTTCATACCGTCTCGACTCACCAAGATACCACCGATGATACCACCCAGCAAGAGACCAATCAGTCCCACGGTACCATTGGCAAGTCCATATTCCTGTGGCGACAAGCCCAGTCCGCCCTGTGAGTTAGGACGAAGGATGAACGTCTTGGTCATCGTGTTGAGCAATGCTTCTGGGAAGCGATAGAGCAAGAGGAAAAGCATCACGCAGATAGTCTCCTTCACGCCAAACTTGACGAAGAAGGTGCGGAACATATTCTTCAGTTCGTGTGCCACCTCGCCAATCGTTCTGTCGGTCTGCACGTCTTCCTTTGGAGTCGGCATAAAGCGGCTGTGATAGAGCCACAAGCCGATGAAGATACCTGCCAATCCATAGAATATCAAAGCCCAGGAGAAGCGAATCTGGTTGCGGAACATCACTTGCAAGACTCCTGCCAACATCACCAAGAAACCATTCACGAAGATGATGGCGAGGCGATAGAAGGTGTTGCGCAAACCAACAAACTTGGTCTGGTTGTGCTCGTCTAGCTCTATCATGTAGAAGCCATCGGCGGAAATGTCGTGGGTGGCACTGCAGAAGGCGATGAGGAAGAAGAAGCACATCGTGGCTTGAAACCAAAAGGCGGTAGGGAGCGAAAAAGCGATGCCTGCCAAGGAGGCTCCGATGAGCGCTTGCATCGTGAGCACCCACCAACGCTTGGTCTTCAAGAGGTCGATGAAAGGACTCCACAAGGGTTTGATGACCCAAGGCAGGGCAAGCCATCCTGTGAAGAGACCAACCTCGGCATCGGTGAGTCCCATCTGCATGTACATGACTACCGAAAGGGCTGTCACGATGACATTAGGCAGTCCTTCCGCAAAATATAGGGTAGGAATCCAAGTCCATGGATTCCTTTTGTTTCTCGTTGTTCCCATCAATAATTATTAATTCTTAATTATTAATTACTTATAGAGTTGTTTGATTTCTGCTCCCTGGTAGTAGTGGAGGAGGATGTCGTTGTAGGCATACCCTTGCTCACCCATCACGGCAGCACCGATCTGGCAGAGACCTACGCCATGTCCCCAACCGGCTCCGATGATTTCGAATCGTTGTGGCACGCCTTGCTCATCCTTGTCATATTTATCCACCACGAAAGCTGAACTGTAAAGATGGGTGTCGCTCAGGGCACGGCGAATCTCCAGTTCCTTTCCAATCGTAAAAGTCTTCTCAGTGCCGATGATTTGGAGCTTGCTTATACGACCACTCTTGCCACGTTCCACTGCTTTCATGTCGAGGATGGCTCCGAAGTTCATCTTCAGTTTCTCCTCGAAGAGTTGTTGGATTTTCTCCTGGCTGTAGGTTACCTTCCAACGATAGAAGTCGGCGGTCTCCTGGTCGTAGTCGTTGAGTACCTGGGAGAGAATCTTCTTGTCTGTCGTATTGCAGAAGGCAGGAGGGTTGGAACGAATCCATCGCTCGGCTGTAGCCTCGTCTTGGAGTGAAGAGTATTCTTCGTTCTTCACTCCCAAAACTAAGTCTCTCACGGCAGTGAGGTAACTCTTTGGGGTGTCTTCCCAACAATATTGGAACTCCTCGGTTTCACCTCCGCAGCACTTGGAGAAGCGGGCGTCACAGATGTCTTCGCCATCGAGCAAGACTTGTCCGAGCGTCTGGCGAATCGCCTCTGCCACGTGAGGAGAGGTCTCCTTGGTGATGCCTTGGTATCGCTGGCAGTGGTCGTCGGCACATACATCGAAGATGGTATGGTCCTCACGGTCGTACCAACGAATCAGCATGTCGTCCTTCTTGACAAACGAGAAGAAGTTGTTGCCGCTGGCAGCTACCTCACGACGTTTCTTCATCTGTGCCAATAGCCAAGAACGGGAAATGACGGCGTGTGCCTTCAGTAACTCTAGGCTAGAGGTGGCACTCATCTCGCTGGAGATAACGCTCTCCAAGTATTTCTCCACTGGCAACTCGTTGATGGCGCATATCTTGTCAGCCTCGACCACGAAACGGAGTGTGCCAAGGAAGGTCTGTGTCTCCTTGCGCTCCCAATGGAAGTTGACACCGATGGTGACATCACTCAGTGAGAATGAGGCATCGGCACTCTGTGGATGGAAAGTCAACTTGCTGTACTGATTGCCATTCCAAAGCACGCCACCCTCGGAGAACTCTACGACTTGCTCACCCATCACGGTCTCGCCCTTGGCAAGATAAGGCTTGTTGAGCGAGAAGTGAATCTTCTGACCGCTGACAATGCCCACGGTGACGTTGGGTTGCTTTCCATTATTATATAAGGTGGCAGTCTCAGTCTCAGTCTCCTTGGAGGTCTTGAGCTTGGTCACGATACCGTTCATCTTCTCTGTCGAGATGCCGCACTCCTGCAAGATGGTGGTGGCACTTTCCTCGGTCAACTTATGGAAGTCTTCCTCACGAGGGGTGATGATGAGTCCCGACATATCCAAGGCTCCAGGGGAAACCATCACTTGTGCATCGCCCTCAGCGAAGTAAGCTTCCGGACGATGCTTCTCTCTAGGGATGACCACGCTGATATACTCGTCTCCCTTGCGCCAAGCGATGATGTTCATCATAGGTTCCGTCTCGTCGCCACGCATCGGCATCGACTTATAGAGGCGGTGGAAGAGAGTCTCGTCGCTCTCCTCACTCTTGGAGATGATGACGAAAGCCGGTACGATGAAATCTCTCACCACGGCAATCTTTTCCTCATCGTTGAGGCTGATGATGTCGGTGAGGTTACGAGAGAGGCGTTGCCAGTTGGCTTGCAAAGGCAGAATGCCACTTGTACCAGCCTGGAAGTGAAGATGGTCGGGAGCAGAGGCTCCGCATTTCGGACCATTGTAGAATACCATCAATTCACTGTGCAAGGATAGGAAGCGATGCATCTCGCCATAGTTTTTGTAGATGGCTTGTGGCTGATGCTTGCGAGCTGGGATGGTGAAGTGGACAGGCAGAATAGGGAATGGGTTGACCAAGAGGTGAAATCGTTCGTCTATCTGCTGTGACATCTGCTCCTTCGGACGATTCTTGTCGCAGAGGAAGCAAGGGCGTTCGCCCAAGGTCTTCTTGTCTATCTTGGCTCCGGTGCTCACGATGCGAGCCGGATTGAACTGGAGTCGCACTTCTTCGGATAACTTCTTGGTCTCCACGTGCTTGAGGTCACGGAAACGATGGCGTGCGTCATCCCACTTCTCCAACTGGCGGTTGAAGAATCTAGAGATGCTGCTGTCTTCCATGATGTCTGCCTTGCCCTGGAGCATCTGTCGGCGTGCCTTCAGCTCCATGGTGCGCAAGCGGTCTTTGTAGAGATTGTTGGCGTTTACTCGGTCGATACTCAAGGCGGCGTCGCTGTTGCCACCCCAGCGACGGCAAAGGTATAACTCATCGTAGATTCTGCCGATACGATAGCGGCGAGAGAAAGCCAAGCCCAGTGCATAATCCTCGCCATACGAGGTGTTAGGGAACTGAATCTGTCTCACCAATGGCGTGAAGAAAGCACGTGGTGCTCCCAATCCATTGATGCGCAAGGCGTTGTTGCATCCATTGTCTTCCGTCCATTCCTTGTGGTCGATGAGTCCAGGAGGTAAGGTGTTGAGGTCGAAGTCGCACATGCGGTAGGAGCCAATCATCATCGCCGCCTTCTGTTTGTAGAAAGCATCTACTATCTTTTGGAGCGTCTTTGGCGAAGAATAGAGGTCGTCGCTATCCAACTGTACTGCAAACTTGCCGCAATGGTCGCTGTTGATGGCTACATTCCAGCAACCACCGATGCCGAGGTCTCTGCGCTCTGGCACGATTTGGATGAGGCGACCAGCCTGTTTGTCGTTCTTCTCTTCCATCTCGTGAGCGATGCGACTGAGTATCTCGCCCGTCTTGTCGGTGGAGTGGTTGTTGACCACGATGACGTTAAACTTGAAGTTGGCTTTCTGGCTGAGGGCACTCTTCACGGCATCAGCGATGGTCTTCTCTCGATTGAAGACCGGGATGACCACGGAAGCCTCGTACTCAAAGTCTTGCTCGTTGAAGTCGGGCAAGCGATAATAACTAGTATCTATCAGTGCTCCCACCTTCTCCAGGTGCTGGGTACAAGCACGCTCCATCTCTATCTGAACCTCACGGTTGCGAGGGTTCACGTAGTCGAACTGCTTCTCGCCACTCTTTCTCGTGTCAAGTTCATTCTCTGTATAAAGATATTCGTTGAGGTGGAAGATTTCACCCACACGGCTCAAGTAGAGGCGAAGGTCGTAGAGACCCGCATAGAGATAATCTACTCGATCGGTCTGGGCGGCATAGTCACGAAGGCATTGTGACTTGATGAGCCAGAGACTTCCAAAGTCGAAGTCGTCGCGGAGCGAACCTTCCTGGTAGTCGATGACGGGATGCTTTTCGAGTTTACCCACGGCGGAAGTGCCGTCTTGCGAAAGGCTCTCGTCCTTGACCATCGAATAATGGTCGCTGTAAATCATCACGGCTCCCGTGTCGTCGGCGGTGCGGAGAAAGCGTTCCAAGGCATAGAGTCCCCACTTGATAGGGGTGGTCTTGGTGCAGATGATGACGTAATCGGCATCTGTGTTCTCGGCGATGCTCGTGATGGTGTTGGAACTCTCTAGTCGGTCGATGACCACGAAGGTGCATCCGTCGGGTACTTGGTGCTGGGCGGCAAAGTCGCTACTTACCAAGAGATTGATATGTTGAACAGTCTTGTTGTCGTGAAGTTCTGTCAAGGCTTCTTGTGCCACCATAAGGTCTTCACAAGGCAAGAAAAGGTCTATTTTTTCTCTCATTTTAGCTCTGAATATTAAACATTTTAGCTTATTATATTAAAATATGTGGCAAAGATAACACTTTTTCGCCAAAAAAGCGTATCTTTGCAGTATGAATAACGAAAAAAAATATCTTTTGGGTCTTACCCTTGCTGAATTGAAGCAGGTGGCGAAGGACTTGGGAATGCCTGCTTTCACCGGTGGGCAGATTGCCAAGTGGCTCTATGTGCAGCATGTGAAGAGCATCGATGAGATGACCAATCTCTCGAAAGCCAACCGTGCCAAACTGGCTGCCGAATACGAAATAGGATGCGCAGGATATACCGATGCACAGCACTCTGTGGATGGTACCATCAAGTACCTCTTCCCAACTCGAAGCGGCAAGTTTGTGGAGACCGTCTATATTCCTGATAAGGACCGTGCCACCCTCTGCGTTTCCTCGCAGGTGGGATGCAAGATGAACTGCCTCTTCTGTCAGACGGGCAAGCAAGGATTTGAGGGAAGTTTGCCTGCGGGCGACATCCTTAACCAGATATACTCTCTGCCAGAGGTGGAGAACTTGACCAACATCGTGTTTATGGGACAGGGTGAGCCGATGGACAACCTCGACAATGTGCTTCGTGCCACGGAGATATTGACTGCCAATTATGGTTGGGCATGGAGTCCGAAGCGTATCACGGTCAGCTCGGTGGGCATCAAGAACAAGTTGAAACGATTCCTGGAGGAGAGTGAGTGCCATGTAGCCATCAGTCTCCATGACCCGATACCATCCGAGAGAGCGGAGTTGATGCCAGCCGAGAAGGGAATGGGCATCGAGCAGGTAGTGGAGTTGTTGCGCAACTATGACTTCTCTCACCAGCGTCGTCTCTCTTTCGAGTATATCGTCTTCAAGGGTGTGAACGACAGTATGCAGCATGCCAAGGCGATCATCAAGCTCTTGAAGGGGCTCGACTGCCGTATCAACCTCATCCGTTTCCACCAGATTCCAGACATCCCACTGCATGGGGTGGATGATGAGAAGATGGAGCAGTTCCGTGACTTCTTGACCTCTCATGGAGTTTTCACTACGATTCGTGCCAGCCGTGGACAAGACATCTATGCCGCTTGCGGATTGCTGAGTACCTCGAAGAAGATTGGGGAAATCAGACATATCGAAGAATCGTAAAAGTATGAACGATGAATAGTTATATGGAAGTGTATCTTTTTACAATGGTACTGTGTTTTGCCATTGTTTTCGGCTTTTGGCTCTGGCTTTACACAAAACCAGGAAAGAAGTGGTTGGAAAATATGTAATAACGATGGTTAGAAGAATGCTTTTGGCTTTCAGCCTCCTTGTTACGGCTTGCCTTTTCTTCGCTAGCTGCTCCCTGGGCGGCAAGCGAGGGGATAAGAAGAAACTGCCTGCTAGCATAGGACAGCCTTATGAGGTGTTGTTGGAGGGAGATACGTTGGATATCGTGAAGACGATGCTGACGGAAGACGTGGACATCCTGCCGCAACCTGAGCCGATGTGCAATGTTATCTCGGTGAAGCGAGGTAAGGTGAGTGGGAGCTATCTGTTGATGAGAACCCGAGTAGTGCTCTATATCGGTACAGAGAGAGCCTCCACCGATAAGGAGAAAGAAAACTCAGATGAGAGAAAGACTTTCTCCATCAAGGTAAGCCACGATGAGAATGCCACACCGCAAAACATCATCCGCATCCACGCAGCCTCCGTGCAGGAGCTAAGAGACAGCCTTCAGTCAAGGGCAAGACTGCTCCAAGGCGCCATCTACGATGTGGAGCAGAAGCACCTGTCTGCTGCGATCCAGCAAAACCCAGAGGAGCAGAAGCTGGTGAAGAGACTCTTCGGCATCGACATCAAGATACCAGCCCAGCTAGATGCCAGCAAGGAGGCGAAGGACTTCCTCTGGCTATCCAACAATGCAGCCCGAGGAATGCAGAACCTCATCTTCCTGAGGGTAAATGCCCGATATGAGAAGAAAGCTATCGACAGCTTGCTGCGCAAAAATATGGTGGGGGAAATGGACGACATGTATATGCAGCTTAGCTACCCCAAGATGCTATACAACAACCTGACCCAGGGACTCTGGGAGATGAAGGGAGATGCCATGGGCGGACCCTACAGGATGGGGCGAGTGCCACTAGACGAGGACGTGATCTATATCATCGCCTTCGTATATGCCCCGGAAATGAAAAAGAGAAATCTCATGAAGCAGCTTGAAGCGGTGATGACAACTGCCAAGAGAGCCGCTGGCAACTAACATAGCGGGTCATTCTTTTTATCAATAAAGGAAGCCCGCACATTTAAATGATTTGCAAACAAAACTTTATTAAAAAACAAACAATGGACAATCAGAACGTAAGGGTGGCAATCACCCATGGCGATACCAATGGTATCGGATATGAACTCATCTTTAAGGCATTTGCAGAGCCAGAAATGTTGGAACTCTGTACACCTATTATATATGGTTCCCCTAAGGTGGCAGCTTACTATCGTAAGGCGATGAATCTGCCAGGACAGTTCTCTATCATCCAGAAAGCAGAGGATGCACAGGATGGAAGGATCAATCTCCTCGCTGCCGTAGAGGAAGAGGTGAAGGTAGATATGGGTATGCCTACACCAGAGTCTGGACAAGCAGCCGTAAAAGCTCTCGACCGTGCAATGACCGATTATCGCAATGGATTGTATGATGTCTTGGTGACCGCGCCTATCAACAATGGTAACGCTCAGATAGAAAACTATCCTTTCCAAGGTCATAAGAAATATATTGAGACTTGCCTCGGTGAGGGCAAGAAAGGCTTGTCTATCTTGGTGGGTGGTAACTTGCGTATCGCTTCCGTTACGGAGAAGACTCCGTTGAAGGAGGTTGCCGCTGGCGTCACTACAGATGCTATCGTAGAGAAGGTGACGCTGATGCAGCAAACCTTGAAGCGTGACTTTATGATTACCAATCCTCGTATCGCAGTACTTTCGCTCAATCCAAAGAGCAATGAGGATACCAGTTGTGGAATTGAGGAGCGTGAAGTCATCATCCCAGCCATCGATGCCTTGGCAGAAAAAGGTGTGCAGGCTTTCGGTCCATACGCATCAGATGAGTTCTTCGGACAAGGTTACTTCGCCGACTTTGATGGTGTCATGGCGATGTATCATGACCAAGCTACCACACCGTTCCATTCTCTCTATACCGAGGATGGTGTGATCTATACGGCAGGTCTCCCAATCATCCGTACCACAGCCGATGTGACACCAAGCTTTAGTATCGCAGGAACGGGTCATGCCGATGAGACATCTTTCCGTCATGCCATCTATCTCGCTATCGATGCATTCCGTCATCGCAACGACTATGATGAGGCTTCATCGAATCCACTTCCTAAGCTTTATCATGAGAAACGTGATGAGAGTGAGAAAGTGCGCTTTTCTATCCCAAAGAAGCATTCAAATGCGCCTTTCAACCCAAATGCAGAGGTGAAAAGTTAAAAAAAGTGACTATTTTATGCCATTTTTGCAGTTTATTCAAAAAAATGCGTAATTTTGTCAGCTAAATGGACGTAAGTGAACTACAGAAGATAAAGCAAAGGTACAACATCGTTGGAAATAGCGATGGTTTGAACCATGCACTCGATGTCGCCTTGCAGGTGGCACCGACCGATCTTTCTGTGCTGATCATCGGTGAATCGGGTGTCGGAAAAGAGATCATTCCACGTGTCATCCATGACAATTCTCCTCGCCGTCGAGAGAAATATTTCGCCATCAACTGCGGTAGTATTCCTGAGGGTACTATAGACAGTGAACTTTTTGGTCATGAGAAGGGTTCCTTCACAGGTGCCATTGGCGAGAGTGAGGGTTATTTCGGTATCGCCAACAAGGGTACCATCTTCTTGGATGAAGTGGGTGAGTTGCCTATTCAGACTCAGGCTCGACTGCTTCGTGTGTTGGAGACAGGCGAATATATCAGGGTAGGCGGACAGGAAGTGAGAAAGACAGATGTGAGAATCGTTGCTGCCACTAACGTCAATATGCGCAAGGCTGTAAGCGAGGGACGTTTCCGTGAGGACTTATATTATCGTCTGAACACCATTCCTATCCAGATGCCACCTTTGAGAGAGCGAGGCAATGACATACTTTTGTTGTTCCGTCTCTTCGCCATGCAGATGGCAGAGAAGTATCGCTTGCCAAAAATTTCTCTGAGTGATGACGCCAAGGTTATCATGCTGAAATATAAGTGGCCGGGAAATGTGAGACAACTCAAGAATATCACCGAACAGATGTCTGTACTCAGTGAACAAAGAGAAATCTCTGCCGATGTGCTGCTTAAGTATATACCGCAAGATGAGGAATCTACCCAATTGGCGACGATTCCTAGTCAGTCGGGCGGCAATCATAGTTATGAGAGCGAGAGGGAGTTGCTCTACAAAATACTCTATGAGTTGAGAGGCAACGTGAGTGACCTGAGAAGGGATGTGACTTCCTTGAGGAAGCAACTCGATGAGGCACGACAGTTGAGTGGTGCAAGTGGTTTCTCCGCTCCGCAATCCATCTCATCCATTGAGCCGAATTATCCTACCACTATGCGCCCTGCCCAGGTGATTCATCCGCATGAGGCAGAGGATGCTGTGGCTGAGGAAATCAATGAGCCGGAGACACTCAACTTGAACGACATCGGACGACAGATGATAGAGAAAGCCTTGGAGCGTAACAATGGTAATCGCAAGAAGGCGGCACAAGAGTTGGGCATTTCCGACAGAACGCTCTATCGCCGTATCAAGCAATATGGACTCGGCAACAATGATGAGGATTCGGAAGAAGATAACGAGAAAAAGTAAGAATGAAGGTATGAAGCGTTTTCGCAAACATATATATATAATAGGTGTCATCTTGATGATGGGCATTTTGGCGGCTTGCTCCGTGAGCTATAAGTTCAACGGTGCAAGTATCGACTATACGAAGACCAAGACTATTCAGATAGCCGAGTTCCCTATCAGAAGCTCGTATGTTTGGGGGCCGATGGGTCCGATGTTCAACAATGCCTTGAAGGATGAGTTTGCCAACCATACTCGTTTGCAACAGGTGAAACGCAACGGCGACCTAAAGATTGAGGGTGAGATAACCCAGTACAGCCAGCGCAACAAGAGTGTGTCGAGTGAGGGATATTCAGCGCAGACAGAGCTCTCCATCACGGTCAATGTGAGATTCACCAACAATGTAAACCATACCGAGGACTTTGAACGCCAATTTACTTCCTCCAAGAGTTACGAGACCACTCAGAGCTTAGCCTCTGTGCAAGAAGAACTCGTCAACCAGATGGTAAAAGACTTGGTGGAGCAGATATTCAACGCCACAGTTGCCAACTGGTAATGGGGTAGATAATAAATGATAAATTATAAATAATAAATATTCGTTTGTGGAACTATTAAGATTGATACAACATCCAGAGGAGATGAATAAAGAAACCCTTTATGACCTCCGAGAGCTGCTAGCACTCTATCCGTACTATCAGACGGCTCGCCTATTGATGTTGCAGAATCTATACTTGCTCCACGATGCCAGCTTTGATGAGGAATTGCGTAGGGCTGCCATTTACATCACTGACAGGAAGGTTATCTTCCAAATGGTGGAGGCAGCTCATTACCAACTCAAAAAGATGGAGAAACCAGTCGAAAAGAAGGATGATAATGCCGATCGTACTTCCGACTTGATAGACAACTTCTTGGAATCAATTCCTGCTAATGAGGAAGAAGAGAAAAAGAAGAAAGAGAAGAGGAAGCCAACACCTGCAGATGCAGCTGTTGACTATGTGGCTTATCTCTTGGAGACGGAAGGCGAGGAAGAAGAAGAGAAACCTTCCCGTACTATCTCACTGATTGATGACTTCATGGAAGATGGAGGATTCAAGTTGCCGAAGATAGACTCTGCTGCCGATTACCAACCAGAGTTCAAGCCTCAGATAGAGGAAGAGAAGGATGATCAGACAGAGAATGGCGGCGTCTTTACGGAGACCTTGGCGAGAATCTACATCAAGCAAGGCAAATATGAGCGTGCGCTCGACATCATCAGTCGTCTTCATGCCAAGCATCCTGGCAAGAGTGCCTACTATGGCGACCAGATGCGCTTCTTGGAGAAACTGATCAGAAACAGCAAGAAATAGAGAAAAATAATAATAAATAAAACTAGTTTTAAAAATGTACACATTATTTGTAGTATTAATCGTCTTGATAGCATTGTTGATGATTTTCATCGTGCTCATCCAGGAATCAAAGGGAGGTGGTCTTGCATCCAACTTCTCTTCATCTAACGCCATCATGGGTGTTCGTAAGACCACCGATGTTGTCGAGAAATTAACATGGGGCCTTGCTGCAGCAATGGTCATCATCAGTGTAGCTTGCGCTTACGTAGCTCCTACAGCAGTAGGCGAAAGCAGTGTTATGGAGAATTCTGCTACAACAGAGCAGACTGCTCTTCCTGCTATGCCAGGTGCTAGCAATGCAGCTGGTGCTCAGAAAGCTCCTGCAACTCAGGGCGCAGATGCTCAGAAGGCAGCTCCTGCTGCGCCAAAGGCATCAGCTTCTCCAGCTAAGTAATTGAAGAAACTACGAACCATTTTTATAAAAGGTTTGTACTTAGGTTATGGCTATTTCTCGCGAGAGAAGTAGCCATTTTTCTTGATTTTTGGATAAAATGCGCTTCTTTTTGAAAAAAAATCGAAGAAAAATTTGGTGGAATCAAAAAATATTGCTACCTTTGCACTCGCTTAAAAGAAATAACGATTAAGCTAGCTAACATGGTGGACGTAGTTCAGTTGGTTAGAGCGTCAGATTGTGGTTCTGAATGTCGTGGGTTCGAGTCCCACCTTCCACCCATAAAAAATCCTGCAAGTCTTTTGACTAGCAGGATTTTTTAGTTTCTGTTATCTTTATCTTATTTCAGTCCGTCGGTATCACTGGTTGTTTTCAATCCATTGCTCTTGCTTCTTTCTTGAATGTTGACATTCTTGACGAGGGTGTTCTCTATGAGTTTGCTATCGAATGCCATCTTCTTGTCTGTGCAAGTGATGTTCTCGAAGGTGAAATCTCTTAGGCGATACTTATCGCTTGTGCCTACATCGAAGAAGTTGTCGCAATTCATGCTGATGTTCTTGATGGAGATGTTGTTGCACTGACTGAGTGGCATATCCTTGCGATCACCAGGCTTGAAGAACTGTGTCCAAGGACGGATGACGAGGAAACTGCCGGTGTTGCCTGTGATGTTATCAACAGTGACATACTCGTAATGCTGAGGGGTGTCAGGGCGCATCTTGAGCCAAAGTACTCGTTGAGCGTTGCCCACCTTGATATTTCTCAGTACGATGTTGCGGTCGTTCACGCTCTCGCTGCCAAGGGTGAGGCAACCATGAACTCTACCATAGTTGCAGTTTTGAATCAGTACATTATATACAGGACCATTCTCTGGGGCTTGGTCAGCCCAAGTGCCCTTGCCACCCTTGATGGCGATGGCATCATCATTGACGTGCATATTGCAACCATCTACCAACACATCATGGCATACATCAATATCGATGGCATCGCTGCTAGGGGCTTTTACTCCTTCTGTCGGTGCGAAGATGGTACAATCCAAGAAACGGACGTGGTCGCAGCGGTAGATATGATTGGTCCAGAATGGGCTGTTTTGGATATGAGCATCTTGGATTGTCACGTTGCTGGAATTGGAAATGTAGATGAGGCGAGGGCGCTGTGCATCCTTATTGGTGCATTGGCGATTCCAGGTGCGGCGAATCCAAAATTCTTCCCAATAGTGATAACCATTGCCATCGATGATACCAGGACCAGCAATCGTAAAGCCATCGCAATGGTCTGCATTGATGAAGGCGGAGAAGTATTTACATGTCTCGCCCTCGATACGAGTCTCGATGACAGGGAAGTGGGCGATACGGTCGCTCCCCTTTAGCTTGCCGCCTTCCTCCACGTAGAGGTGGGTCTTAGGACGGAAGAAGAGTGCACCGCTCTGGTAGGTTCCGGCAGGGATGACGATGACGCCACCACCGTTGTTGGCGGCTTGGTCGATGACGGCTTGGATAGCTTTTGTCTGAATGAGGTTGCTGTCGTTTTTCACGCCATAATCCGTGATGACATACTTCTTTCCGAGCGTGTCAACATTCACCTTTTGGACGTTGCAGAACCAAGCATCCATCTTAGTGCCATCGGGCCAAAGTTCAGTTTGGGCCTTCTTGACTTTCTTTTGTTTCTTTGCGGCTTCAGAGCTTGCTGGCATCAGAGCCAGCAAGCATGCCATCAGAAAAATATATTTTCTCATGATTCGTTTTGTTTCTTGATGAAGGGATAATTACTTTCTAGTTCTTTTCTTTGCGGCGACCTTCTTTGCAGCAACTTTTGGGGTTGTAGCTGTGAGGGTCGCATTTTGAAGTTTATAATACTCAGCAGCTCCTAGCAAGAGACATCCTGTACCATAGTCCTCGAAGTCTGGGACGGAAGTGAAGGTGACAGGCTGACCAGCTGCAGGGTCTTTGCCTGTACCTTGGTTATAACCGATAAAGCCATCCTCATGGACGGAGGCTGCCAAGGCTTTCCAGGCTTTGTTCATCGCTTTTTGATACTTTGCTTGTGGCAGGATGCCTTGGCGTACGCCCCATGCCATGCCATAGAGGAAGAGACCGGTACCTGTCATCTCAGGACCACCGTAGTTGGCTGGGCAGAGAAGACTGACGTTCCAATATCCATCTTCACGTTGACATTTCAAGAAGGCTTGACTCATAGCGATGAAGTCTTTCTTGAGGAAAGCATAGTACTTGTCGTTTTTAGGCAGGGTTTCCATGACACGTACCAAGGCGGCATATACCCAACCGTTTCCACGGCTCCAGTAGCAGTTGCTGCCATCTTTCTCCTTGTAAGGTGGTACGTAGTCCTTGTCACGCCACCACAGACCTTCTTCTTTATTGAAAAGACCGCCTGCAAGTGTGTCACGGCTCCACTTATAGGAGTTCATGGCATAGTCGAGATACTTGCGTTCGCCTGTGAGTTTGGCATATTTGGCATAGACAGGCATTGCCATTTGGATGGCATCGATCCATGTCCAGTAAGACACTCTATTGTTACTCATCTGATGGTCAAGATTGGCTTTTACTTGGCTCAAGTCCTTCTTGCCACCTGTTTGTACATAACGGTCGATGTAGGTTTGCTGACAGCATTGGTTGTCGGCATCGGTATCGTTCACACTGTGGCGAGCTGTCCATTTGTGATAGTCAGCCCATCGGTCGGTGTAGTCGAGGTAACGTTGTTGTGGGTCAATCTCATAGAGTGCCATCAAGCCCTCGTAATATACGGCACGAGTCCAGAGGTTGCTGGTACGTACTTTCTTCACATAGGTGTCGATGGTCGGATCGCTGTACTTCGTCATAAAGTAGTTGTTGGTGCGATGTGCCACCTCCAAGATTTCGTTTTGCAATGCGTTTTGGGCAGACAGGCTAGTCAAGCCGCAAACCGCGCATAAGGCTGAAAGAATTAGTTTCTTCATGTTGCTTTTTGGTATGTTATGGTTATACATTGTTTGATGATTGTCTATTGGAATCAGAGAACGATTGTTCGTTCGATTCTGATGATGCTCGTCGATAGGGGAGAATCATGGGCGAACCAACTTAACGTAACTGTTGAGACCGCTAGGCACAGGCTCCCAGTTCTCATAGGTGGTTTTCTTGTAGTTGATGTCAACCACGTTGATTTCTTTCATCTTGCGCCATTTCACTCCCTGTCTATCCAGTTCGGCGATATGGTTGGCAGGTAGGTTGGTCACCTCGATGCGGAGGGTATTCTTGCCTTTCACGAGTGCGTCCTTGCAGTCGAGAATATAAGGTACAGCCCATGCGCAGCCGATGTATTTGCCGTTGATATAGACTCTGGCGCTCTCACGAACATCTCCCAAGTCGATGCTCCAAGGAGCCTTAGCTTCCTCTTTCGATAGTTTGAAGGTGGTCTCGTAAACGCCCGTTCCCATTGTCACCTTGGTCTTGTCGTTGAGTCCTTCCCAAGTCTTCAGACCTTGCAATTGGAATTTCTGTTCCACCTGCGGTTGTTCCTCGGTGAAGGAGAGAGCCCACTTATTGGTAGTGAGGTCGATTTCTTGTTTCCCTTCCATTGTGGAGCCTTGGTTCTTGTTGTAAGACTGAGTCTCCTTGATATGGGAGAGGATGTCGCTGCTGATGCTCCAACTGTCGATAGGTTTGTTGGAGGTGATAAGGATGCGACTCTCGCCACTCTTCAATAGCACTCGAACTCCCTTGCTGTCGATATGGGCAGCTTGATATTCGTCAGTCATAGGATTGTACCAGATGCCTTGTTTCTCACCTGTTGCAAGGTTTACGCTAGAGTCGATGTCTTGTGGTGAGAGGTTGGCGATGAAGTAGTGGTGTCCTATCGGATTGCTGCGTCTGATCATCTTTAATCCCAACTGCTTCTTCATCAGTTCGGGTTGTGCCGCTTCAGCCATCGCCTTCGTGTTGTCGCCCTTGATAATCTTGGCACCTTGCGCCTTCAGGTCAGAGAGGTGCTCGATGACATCCTTTGGCATGATGTTGTTGCCTGGGATGATGATACCCTTGTAGCGAGTACCGGCGGCAGTCTCGATCATACCATTCTTGAAACGGCATGTGCGAAGGTATTTGTCGCTGATGTAATCACAATCGAATCCTGCCTTGTCGATGTCGAGGATGACCTTGATGAACTCAGGTGCCTTCTTCGCCATACTGTGGATGTCGAACTGCATCAACCAGTTCTTGGTGTCGTTGCGCCACATGTCTCTCACAGGCAGATATACCAAGAAGTCGTTGTCGGGCTGTCCCCATTGCAGGTAGGTTTGGCTGCGAGTGATGTACTTCATCAGTTCAGGTGCGTCACGCCAAATGCTGTTGGTAGGACTCATGTCGATAGAGGCATAGAACTTCCAACCTGGCCATGGATCGTTCTTCGGTGAGTAGGCGGTGCCATGGAAGAACATGTGGTTGACACCAGCGCAGAACATCAAGTCCATGTCTGGCTTCATCTGGCTCAGGGAGGTTCTGAAGTGCTCGGTGAGCCAAGTGAAGGTCTCGCTCGATGTATATTTCTTGCCAGTGATGTGTGCGGCAGAAGGAGCATATTTCAACATACTGAGGTCGCTGAAGTTAGGACGAGTCTTGCCAGGGTCTTTTCGCAACCCCTTAATGCCGAAGTCGGTGAGACCGAATCCCTCAATCTCAGGGATGTCAACGGCAGCATAGCAGTCGATGAGGTTGGCAGGAGAACCATGTGCTTGGTTGCGAGTGATGGCACCACGCTCATGCGCCCATTTCGTCCATTGTTCCGTGAAGTTGTGCAACAGCATATCGCCGAGAGTCTCACGGTAGTCGCTTACCACCTCTGCATCTCCAGCCAAGAACTCTGGGAATTTGTCTTGCAACTGATAGCCGTGCATCTTCTCAAACTCGGTTAGCAGGGTAGGAGTCCAGTTGGCACCATACACCTCATAACTGTCGTTGAAGAAAGTATGAGGATAGGGTGTCTTGGATGCCACGAAGGCACTGTCGATATGGGCGAGATAGTGAGCCACGGCAGTGGAGTCGAAATGGTCGATGACATATCCCTCTCCTCCAGGGGCGGCACGCTTCACTTTCTGTCGGGTACGACTTTCGTATAGGGCGATGACACGTTTCTTTCTCTTGTCACCCTCCACAGGATAAGCCTTGATCAGCTTCAGCTTGGCGAAGGCACGTTCCTTGGCAGGCACTTGGAAGTCGATGTCCATCAGTTTCTGCTTGACATCCACAATGGTATCCACGAATATAGCCTTGCAGGCAGCTTCGTTGATAGGCACCCACGGACCGCCGAATGGCCATCCCGTGCCCGTAGCCATGTCAGTCTCTATGCCTACTTGTTGGTTTTCCTTTTCCACGAACTGTAGCATATCCATCCATTTTGGGGAAAGGTAGGGAATATCATTCTTGTCATTGCCTTGCACGCCATAGAGAGGAGTGATTTCAACGGCACCGATGCCAGCCTTGGCATATTCGTCAAGATTCCACTTGAGGTTTCCCTTATCCACTGCAGATCCCATCCACCACCATCTCACTCCCGGCTTTGATTCCTGGGTAGGGTTAGGTAGCATCTGAGCATAACTGGCAGATGTCGCCATCCATGCGAAGGCGAAAGAAAATCCCATGATTTTTGTCTTTTGTAGTTTGTTCATTTATGCTGGTTTTAAGTTGACTATATATAATAATGTAATTGCACGGGCAAAGATAGGTAAAAAGTTTGATATGTTCAAACTAAGATTTACAAAAAAGCCTAATAGTACAAAAATGAGGGTTGATTTGTCAAAAAATAGGGAATGGCATAGGATATATTGACTAACTTTGCAAGCGAAATCAAAACAAACTAAAAACAAAAAAAATCATGAGTAGCATATTGGAAGGTCGTCCTGCCTTGAAGAAGGAGGTCGATAAGATTGCTGAGGTAGCAGGTTATCTCTGGCAGAATGGATGGGCAGAGCGTAATGGCGGCAACATCACCGTCAACATCACCGATTTGGTGGATGATGAAATCAAGTCTTTGCCAGCTATCAGCGAGGTGAAGCAGATTGGTACAGCATTGCCAGCATTGAAAGGTTGCTATTTCTTCTGCAAGGGTACTGGCAAGAGAATGCGTGATTTGGCTCGTTGGCCTATGGACAATGGTTCCATCATTCGCATCTTGGATGATTGCGCTAGCTATGTCATCATCGCCGACAATCCTGTGATGCCAACCTCCGAGCTTCCTAGTCACTTGAGTGTTCATGCTCGTCTCATCGAGAAGGGTTCCAACTATAAGGCAACTGTTCATACTCATCCTATCGAGTTGATTGCTATGAGCCACAACAAGAAGTTCATGGGCAAGGATGTGCTCAGCAATCTCCTTTGGAGTATGATTCCAGAGACCAAGGCTTTCTGTCCACTCGGTTTGGGTATCGTCCCTTATCAGTTGCCAGGCAGCTTGAAGTTGGCTGAGGAAACTTTGAAGGAATTGGAAGATTATGACGTGGTAATGTGGGAGAAGCACGGAGTCTTCGCCAAGGGCTTGGACGTGATGGATGCTTTCGACCAAATTGATGTTCTCTCCAAGAGTGCCAAGATCTATATTGACTCCAAGTGCATGGGCTTTGAGCCTGATGGTATGAGTCAAGAGGAAATGGCTGAGATGACAAAGGCATTTAATTTACCAAGATAAAGAAATAGGTTGCATACGTTTTAGATTCAGTAGAATTTTGTTATATTTAAGTTAAGTAGTTTAGTAGATTTAAGTAAAGAATTTAGGTTTAAGAGTAAAGAATAAGCCCCCGGACATTGTGAAATGCTCGGGGGCTTCCTTTATATGTATGTTTGCTGTTTATCCCAAACATACGTTTCTTTCTAGTCCATGTGGAAGAGTTCTTCCAGTGGGATGGTGACAGGCGAGTTGTCTGGATTCACCTCCATGATGTCAGCCATCATGTCCCACCATTTCTGGGTGATTGGGTCCACATTGGTGGTGTCCTGGCTGTTGGTGTCGCTGTCACATTTCTGAACGGCGAAGAGGAGGTTGGTCTCCTTGTCCCAGAAAATGCTGTAGTCGCTCACTCCCTGTTCCTTGATCATTTGTTTCAACTCAGGCCAAATCGCAGCGTGGCGCTTGGCGTATTCTTTCTCGCATCCCTTCTTGAGATACATCTTAAATGCAAATCTTTTCATGGTCTTTTCTTTTTTAAATTAACTGTGGCAAGAAACTTGAGATAATCAAGACGATGATGCCAACGATGAGTACTGCGATGGTTTTCGGTGAACATCCCTTCCATTCTTTCAGGATGATGCCCCAAACGTTGGAGAATACCACGTTGAGTGCCATCAAGATACAGAAGGAGAGCGTCAAGAGGGTAGGCGACTCAGTGAGGAATCCCTTGCCAAGCGACAAGCCGAAGAACTGGCTGTACCACAAGGCTCCTGCCAATGCGCAGAACACCAGGTTGTTGCCCCATACCTCCGTCTTCTGATAATCGCCCCAAGTATGATTCTTGCTGTTCTGGTAGAAACAGTAGATGGCATTGGTGACGAAACCGCCCAATGTCACCAAGAAGGTGGCTGGTAAGGTTTTGTACATGTCAGGAGTGAGCGAACCGAAGTTGATGTCAGCTCCGAAGGCAAGACCTACGTTGAAGCAACCGCTCATGAAACCAGCCAACAGTGCGATGGCGAGACCCTTAGGGAAGTTGAAGTCCTTGACTGCCGCCTTTTTCTCTTCTTCAGAGAGAGAAGCAGCCTTCATGCTGCCAGCCACACCGATGATGGCGATGCCCACCAAGGTAACGACCACGCCGAGGATAACGCTGAAAGTCAAAGCTGCCAAAGCGTTCATCTCAGGGAAGAAGATGTTGAGCAAGACAGGACCCATGATGGTGCCCAAGCCAGCGCAGGTTCCCAAGGCAATGCTCTGTCCGAGGGCTACACCGAGGTAGCGCATGGAGAGACCGAATGTCAATCCGCCCACGCCCCAAAGCACACCGAAGAGCATGGTCATTGCCACATTGAATCCATATCCATCAAATAGTTCGAAGAAACTGTGTCCTTCCGGTACTGCCAACAAGGCACCGAAGAATGGCAAGATGAGCCAAGCGAAGACACCTTGTATGATCCAGTAGGATTCCCAGCTCCAATCCTTGATCTTGTTGATGGGAACATAGCAGCTGGACTGGCAAAATGCTCCAACTGCTATGATGATTAATCCGATGATGATGTCCATAGGCTTAGTTTCTCTTTGAGAGGACCTCAGCCTCATATTTCTCTACGTCTGCGATATACTCCTCGCCTACAGGGATGTTGTTCTTCAAGTTGAAGTAGTCATAGACAGCGCCCATAGGCAATGTCTTAGCTTCCTCAAGAAGGGCGAGACGCTCGAAGAGCTTGCCTTCGTCCTCGTACTTGCGAAGAATATCGAGTGGCTCCAAGAATGCCTGCAACAATGACTTCTGGGCTGCACGTACACCTACGATGTAAGCACCGATACGGTTGATGGAAGCATCGAAGTAGTCGAGACCGATGTGAGCACGGTCGAGTGCATTGGCACGAACCAACTCAGAGAAGAGGTTGCGAGTATTGTCGTCGAAGAGTGTTACGTGGTCTGAATCCCAGTGCATAGGGCGAGATACGTGGAGCATCAACTCTGGTACGTAGAGCAAGAGTGCTGATACAGCGTCAGAAACGTTCTCTGTTGGCTCGTAGTGACCGGTATCGAGTGTGTAGATGACATTGTTCTTGGCACAATAGCCTGTATAGAAGTAGTTGGAACCTACTGTGTAAGCCTCCAAGCCGATACCGAAGAGCTTTGCCTCCAAGCAAGACTTCATGTTTGGCAATTCCTCTGCCAATATCTCGTCCAAGCTATCCTTCAAGATCTGACGATAGCGAGCCTTTTCTACAGTGATGTCCTTAGAACCATCATGTACCCAAATGTTCATGATACATGGGTCGTTCTGATACTTACCCATGGCATCTGCGATACGACGACAACGCTTGGTATGCTCAATCCAGAAATCACGGATTTCCTTGTCTGGGTTTGCCAATGTGAGGTTGCCACTCTTAGGGTGAGAGAAAGAGGTGGAGTTGAAGTCGAGCTTCAAGTCATGCTCCTTAGCCCACTGCATCCAACCTTGGAAGTGCTCTACGCCAACTTGGTCACGGTCAACAAACTTGCCGCCGAACTCACCGTAGGTCTCGTGGAGATTCAAACGATAGGTACCAGCCAAGAGAGACTTCACTTTCTCGATGTCTTGGCGCAACTCGTCGATGTTGCGTGCCTTGCCAGGATAGTTGCCTGTTGTCTGGATACCACCAGAGGCAGCTACGTTGCGCTCGAAGCCTACTACGTCGTCAGCCTGCCAGCAGTGCAAGGAGATAGGAGTCTTCTCCAAGGTCTCGATGGCCTTATCTGTGTCCACACCAAGAGCGGCATAGCGCTCCTTAGCAATCTCGTAATTCTTTGTGATTAAATCTGCGTTCATTGTTTTTAAGTTTTATGTTGTTATTGTTTATTTTGTTTTTATGTTGTTATTGTTTATTTTGTGATTTCCAAGAAATGCTCGTAAGCCTTGTCCCACGCTTCCTTGTCTTGTGGCTCGAAACGCTTCAGCTCCAGTGAGTTAGCAATGATCTGTCGCATCTCCCAGATGTCCTTGACAGCGCCTGAAGCCTTGGCTTGCAGCATGATGTTACCGATGGCGGTGCCTTCCTGAGGACCAGCCAGTACGGTGACGCCGCAACTGTTGGCTGTGAATTGATTGAGGTAAGCATTGAGCGAACCGCCGCCGATGATATGCAGTACGTGGATGTCGAAGTTGGCAAACTCCTTGAGCCATGTGAAGATCTGGCGATAGCGAAGAGCTAGGCTCTCGAAGATGCAACGGCAAATCTCACCGTATGTCTTCGGTACATACTGACCTGTCTTCTCACAGTAGCCTTGGATGGCATCTACCATTGAGGAAGGATTGGCGAAGACGGCATCGTCTGGGTTGATGATGCTCTGGAAGGCAGGCTGCTTCATCGCCTCTGCTATCAGGGCGGAGTGGGAGAGTGCCTCCATGTCGGTGTTGTTGGCGACGGCGGCATCTTTCCATTCCTTGCGGCAACGCTCGTAAATCCACATACCACAGATGTTCTTGAGGAATCGGGTCGTACCGTCGATACCTCCCTCGTTGGTGAAGTTGAGGTCGAAACTTCTGTCGTTGATGATGGCTTCCTTCGTCTCGATGCCCATCAGGCTCCATGTGCCAGAGCTAAGGTAAGCGAACTCCTCGTTCTTGGCTGGTACGGCTGCTACGGCACTGGCGGTGTCGTGACCTGCTACGGCTATTACTGGGATGGCTGTCAGTCCTGTCATCTTCTGCACCTCTTTGGTCAGTGTGCCGATGATGGTGGCAGGGGAGGTCATCTCGCCAAACTGAGAGCGTTTCAGTCCTAGACTTTCCACGAGTTCCTCGTCCAAGTCCTTGGTCATCGGGTTGAGTATCTGTGAGGTGGAGGCTACTGTGTATTCGCAGATAGCCTTGCCAGTGAGCATATAGCTCAAGGCATCAGGGATAAACAATACCTTGTCAGCGTTTTCCAAGGCTACGTTGCCAGCCTTGCGCATGGCGTAGATTTGGAAAAGTGAGTTGAAGTTCATGAATTGGATACCTGTCTTCTCATAGACTTTCTCCTTGCTCACCTTCTCGTCGAAGTATTTTTCCATCATGCCGAAGGTGTGAGGGTCGCGATATGCCATCGGGTTGCGAAGGATAGCTCCGTCCTTGCCCACATATACGAAGTCGCATCCCCAAGTGTCGATGCCGATACTTTGGATAGGGATGTTGCGCTGTGCAACGAGTTTCAAACCCTTGATGATTTCGTAGTAGAGAGCATAGATGTCCCAATAGAAGTGACCACCTGTCTCGATGAGGTTGTTGTCGAAACGTGTCAACTCCTCCAGGTCAAACTTTCCATCCGACAGACTGCCGATGATGGTTCGTCCACTCGTAGCTCCCAAGTCAACTGCGAAGAAATATTTTTTTTGTTCCATTATAATAATGTAGGTTTTAAGTTGTTACATTTTTCGCTTGCAAAATTAGGGCGAAATACTGATAGGCGACAAGAGATTTTGATTTTCGTGCATTAATATTTGTCAATTGTTTTTGAGTGGAAATGGAAGAAAATAGGGAGTGGGGAGTACAAAAACACCCATACAGCCTCGCGGCTGTATGGGTGGATGTTATCGTGTCATGGTTCTGAAATCGGATGGTTTCATACCTGTCTGACTCTTGAACTTGGAGGAGAAATAGTCGGGCGACTCGAAGTTGAGGCGATAGGCTATTTCCTTGATGCTTTCTTCTGTGGTGGAGAGAAGCTCCTTGGCTCTTTGCAGTTTTAGGTTCTGCTGATAGAGGGCAGGGGCAAATCCCGTGTGCTCCTTGAATAGCTTTCTGAAAGAGGAGTAGCTCATGCCGAGTTCCACTGCTAGTTCTTGTATGGTCATATTCTCTTCCAGCGATTCACGGATGCGAAGTCTAGCCTTGTTGATGATATCGACATGCTTGGTGTCCTTGTTCAGTTCAATGTTTCTTTCCAGGGAGTACATGAGTCCGATGAGGTGGTTGACGATACCAGCCAGGCTCTGTTGCGAGAAGGCAGCCTCCTTGATGGCGGTGCGATATGCCTCTTCGTATAGGTTGATGATCTCATTACTGAATCCCACGTGGTAGATAGGTTTCTCGACAGAGAGAAAACCATGTTTTACCCTGTCGTCAATGTTCTTGCCCTTGAAGCCAATCCAAAAGCTTTTCCATCCTTTCTCACGGTTGGGATGGTAGGTATGCCATTCGCCAGGAAAGAGCATGAAGATGTCGCCAGCCTTGATGGTCGTCTCCGGACAATGCTCAGATTGGAAGACACCTTCGCCTTCCGACTGGTAGAGCAGTTGGTATTCATCCAGCGTCCTACCTTTCTTGATGTCGAAGTAATATCCATCGGCATGTCCCTTGGTAGGGTAGTCTTCACCTGGCTCGATATTTTCTTTCCCCACAGTGCTGACGGTGAGACCCCATTGGGCATCCCTGTCTGTAGCTAGGAGGTATTTACTTGTTTGCATTGCTTATATATAAAATGTTCATGAATGTTATTTGTAGTATTTCTGATGTTGTCGGCAAAGTTAATAAAAAAATGTGGTACTCCATTATGTTTAGTGTGAAAAAGCCTAAAATGTCGGGAGATGCTTGGAAATGCATTGGGAGGTGTTCGAAAATCCATTGGGGGGCTTTTGGAAAAACCTCGGGAGGATTTTTGAAAAACCTCGGGAGGATTTTGGAAAAACCTCGGGACTTTTTTATTTTCGCATACTGTACGAAAATATAAATAAATGGACGATTTTCTATTGTTGAATCCCCTTCAAAACGTAGTGTTATGGGCGCAATATCAAAAAAAAAAGGTGAAAAGCCAAAAATTAAAGTGTAAAAATACCCTAATTACCTACTTTTGCAGCCGAAATGTTTGAAAGAATGTTATATTCATAAAACCTAAAGTTTACCTAATTGATATAATCTTGCATTATGTTTTCATAGGGAAACGAGTTGAACGAATAAACCTAAAAATAAATATGAGCAAACAAATCAAAATGATTAAGAAGTCTGTATTGCCATTTGCGTTGGTATGCTCAGCTTTGGTGATGTCTCCTTGTATGGGGGGGCAAATCTATGCTGATGTACTCAATGTTCAGCAAACGAAGGCAGTCAAGGGTACAGTAGTCGATGAGACTGGCGAGCCTGTAATCGGTGCAACCGTATTAGTCGTTGGTGGAGGTGCTGCTCAAGGTACTGTCACTGATATGGACGGTAACTTCAGCATCCACGTCAAGCCAGGTGCAAAACTCAAGATAACCTATATTGGTTATGATGAGACCGTCATTGCAGCCAAAGAAGGCATGAAGGTTCAATTGAAGACTTCAGGTGCCGTCTCTTTGAACGCCGTGGAAGTTGTCGCTTATGGCGTGCAGAAGAAAGTAACTGTTACAGGTGCCTTGTCGTCAGTAAAAAGCGAGGATTTGGTTCGTACACCAGTGTCTTCTGTCAACAATATCTTGGCTGGTCAACTTTCAGGTGTGACAACCGTACAGTATTCTGGTGAGCCTGGTTCTGATGCAGCTTCAATCTTCGTGCGTGGTAAGGGTACATTCGGTAACTCCAATCCATTGATTCAGGTCGATGGAGTAGAGCGTGATATGTATGATATCGACCCTAATGAAATTGAGAGTATCACCGTTTTGAAGGATGCTTCTGCTACAGCTGTATTTGGTGTGCGTGGTGCTAATGGTGTAGTCCTCATTACAACCAAGAGAGGTCAGGAGGGTAAGGCAAAGATTTCTGTCTCAACTTCTTTCTCAGCTTTGACTCCTTCTAGAATGGTTGAGCAGACTTCTTCTTATGAGTATGCAAATTTTTATAATCAGATGTGTGAGAATGATGGCGTAGGTCATGTGTTCTCAGATGCTGTCATTAAGAAATTTCAAGATGGTTCTGATCCATATCGTTTTCCAAGTACCAATTGGGTAGATTATGTAATGAAGGATGTTACTCTTCAGACGCAACATAATGTAAGTATCTCTGGTGGTACGAAATCTGTACGTTATTTCATTAGTGCAGGTATGTTTACTCAAGGTGGCTTGTTCAAGCAGTTTGACCAAGCTTATACCAATGATTATAGTTATAATCGTTTTAACTATCGTTCTAACTTGGATATCGACTTGACAAAGACAACTACTTTGAGTGTCAATTTGTCTGGTGTGGTTGATGAGGCAAAGAAACCTTATACAGGTCAAGGTTCTTCTGGTCTTATCAAACAGATGTATTATGCTACGCCTTTCTCAAGCCCTGGCTTTATAGATGGTCAGCTAATCGCTGGCTCTGCTTTGAAGACAGATAATGCTGATGGTAACGTTTTGCCTTTTATTGGTGGAACAGGTATGGGCTACTATGGTTCTGGCTTCATGAATACCAATAACAATAAGTTGAGCATGGACCTCCAGTTGAACCAGAAGTTGGACTTTTTGACAAAGGGATTGTCTTGGAAAATCAAGGGATCTTACAACAGTAACTTTACTGTATATAAAAGAGGTAGCGCAACTGTTGCTTCTTATACTCCTGTATGGCAGGGCGTTGATGAAGAAACCCAGAAAGATATCTTCGCATTCAGAAAGAACAACGATACTACAACTCCGGCTTATTCTGAGGCTCGTGGCAAAGGCCGTAACTGGTACTTTGAAACTGCGTTCAATTACAACAGAACCTTCGGCTTGCATACTGTAGGTGGATTGTTGCTTTACAACCAGAGTAAGACTTACTATCCAAGTGAGTATTCTGATATTCCTTCTGGATATGTAGGCTTAGTTGGGCGTGTTACTTACGACTGGAACAACCGTTATATGGCTGAGTTCAATGTCGGCTACAATGGTTCAGAGAATTTCTCAAAGGACAATCGTTTCGGTTTCTTCCCTGCAGGTTCTGTAGGCTGGGTTATGAGCGATGAGCCATTCTTCAAGCCATTGAAGAAGGTTGTTTCATTTTTGAAACTCCGTGCTTCTTGGGGTTTGGTAGGTAATGATAAGTTTGCTTCTTCTACAGGTTGGCGTTTCTTGTATACTCCAGACCCTTATAGCGTAAACCAGAACTCTTTGTTCAATCGTAATGGTATTAACGGAACATTAGATGCTTATGGTTATAACTTCGGTGTGGAGAATGGTACCACCAAGATGGGATCGGTTGAGGCAGCAAAGCACAACAAGGATGTGACTTGGGAGAAGGCTTTCAAGCAAGATTATGGTGTGGATATCAACTTCTTGAACGATCGCTTGCGTGGTACGTTTGATTACTATAAGGAGCATCGTACGGATATTTTGGTAACTGATTATACAGCACCTACATTGCTTGGCTTCTCTTTGCCTGCTTCTAACTTAGGTGAGGTAAACTCATGGGGTTATGAGGTAAGCTTGAACTGGAATGATAAGATTGGTAAGAATTTCCGTTATTGGGTAAAGGCTAACTTGTCTTATAACCAGAATGAAATTGTGGAAAAGAAAGAGGCTCCACAAGAATATACTTACCAATATGTGAAAGGACATCGTATAGGTTCTAGAAAAATGTTGAAGTTCTGGAAATTCTATTACGAAGGTGCCGAGGTTGATTACAAAAACCAGTTTGGTGTAGACTTGGATGGCCAATTCGTTGAAAAGTTGGAGCCAGGAGATTGTGTATATGTAGACTTAAATGGTGATGGTACTGTAAGTTCAAAGGATGAGTGCTATGGTTATGGTTATACCGATGACCCTCAGTATATTGCTGGTTTGAATATTGGATTCCAATGGAAGGGACTTTCATTTAATGCTCAGCTGACAGGTTCTTGGAATGTTACACGTATGTTGAGTGACGTATTCCGTCAACCATTCTACAGTGCTTCTAATTCAAAGGAGGGTGGTCTTTTGAAATATCACCTTACAAATACTTGGACTAAGGAGAATCCTTCACAGAGTGCAGAATATCCACGTGCAACATGGAACCATTCCAAGCAGAACTATGATGTGTCGTCAACTCTTTACGAAAAGGATGCTAAGTATCTCCGTTTGAAAACTTTGATGATTGCTTACGACTTCAAATTCCCATTCATGAAGAAGTTGGGGTTGAATCAATTGCAACTCTCATTGAGTGGTTACAATCTCTTTACGCTTACTCCATATAAGTGGGGTGATCCTGAGACACGTGCATCTAATGCACCATCTTACCCACTTCAGAGAACATATACTGCCAGTCTTAAGTTAGGATTCTAAAAAATAGAATAAGTTATGAAATTATTAAATAAAACAATATTGGGGTTTGTAGGAATGTTCCTGATGATGTCATTTTTTTCAGCTTGTACTGATAAGATTGCATTTGGAAATTCTTTCTTGGAAAAAGCTCCAGGTGGAAGTGTAACGAAAGATACTGTTTTCAACAGTGCTGTCTATACGGAACAGTTTTTGAACAGTATTTATGCTTTGCAATATTATGGATTGCCTTATACCGTGAAGAATGGTACAAGTGCAAGCCCTTATACGGGTAAGCTGGACCAAGTTACCGACTGTTGGTTGATGCACTGGAACTCTACTACAGCATATAATGCTTATTATACCGGTACATTGGACTCAGGTCAGGATCCATTGATATCATTTAGTAATGATAATGTGTGGAGAGCAGTTCGCGCAGCCTATCTGTTGATAGAGAACGTTGACAATGTACCAGACTTGTCTGATGATAAGAAAGCTTCTTTCAAGGCACAGGCTAAGTGCTTGATAGCAGCTCGCTACTTCGATTTGTTTGCTGAGTATGGCGGCTTACCTTTGGTTAAGCAATCATACTCTGGTACTGAGGGCTCTTATAACCTTCCACGCGCTTCTGTTGACTCAACTGTTGTGTTTATGACAGGCTTGTTGGATGATGCCATCAATTCTAATGCTTTGCGTTGGGCTTATGATGGCAATACCACGGAGACTGACTCTACCAATAATATTGGTCGATGGACCAAAGCTGGTGCTATGGCTTTAAAGGCAAAGATCTTGACTTACGCTGCTTCACCATTGTTTAATGACAATGAGCCTTATTATCAAGGTATGTCTGAGGAACAGAAACCATTGGTATGGTATGGTGACTATAGCGAAGAGCGTTGGCAGAAGGCATTGAAGGCTTGTCAGGATTTCTTCAATGCTTGCAACTCCAATGGATGGTATCATCTTACAACATGTGCCTCACTTGGTTTGAGTAAGTCTCATGATCATTATCGTCAAGCATATCGTAAGGGATATGCGGCTCAGGGTAGTCATGAAATTATACATTCTACTCGTGTGTTGACAACAGATGCTTATAAGGCAGCTGCTTATACTTGGCACTATTGGCAGACAACTCCTCCTCGTTCAAACTGTTTACCTACAGAGGAGTACATAGAAATGTTCCCTTGGAGCGATGGTACGCCTTTCAACTGGAAGAAAGATAGTCTTGCAGGTAAAATCGTTGGTGCAAATGGTCGTTTGTTCTATCGTGTCACAACTGGTCGATTTGGACAGAAAACAGCTTCTCGTGACCCACGTCTTTATGAGGAATGTATCGTCAATGGCCAGCAAAAGTCACTTGACTGGACCACAGGTAAGTCAAATGGTGATATCTACGAGTTATGGGTAGGTGGTCAAGATGCTTCTAACTATGTGGCTTCTTATGATGAGGAGGCAAAAAAGATTGTTGTCAATGAATCTTTGGTAAAGCGTTTTGCATCAGGTTACGACAACAATAAATATTTTATGGAGAATGACTACTTGCGTCAGTATACTCAGTGGGTATATTTGAGCTTGGATGAAATGTATCTCTTGTATGCAGAGTGCTTGGCACAGACAGGTAACCTCAAAGATGCTATCGCACAGGTGGATGTTGTCCGTAGTCGTGTCGGCTTGAATAGCTTGGGTAAGGCAGTTCCTGCAGTAAAGACAGACAAGGATACTTTTATGGAAGAGTTGTTTAGAGAACGTGCTTGTGAACTTGGTTTGACTAATGCACGTTATCACGACATGGTTCGCTACAAGCGTGGTGATTGGATGGTAAAGCCTTTGCATGGTATCATCACTTATCGTTTGGAGAAAAATGTTCAAGGTGAGTGGACCCGTGCTTATCGTCCTTGGATTGGTAATGATAAGAACAATGGTATGGCAGAACCAAGCCGTTTTGATTATGATAAGTTTGAAATCAAAAACATGAAACGTTATTGGTGGGGCAAGGATCCTAAGTCAAACGAAATCACTAAATGGTTCTTGTGGCCATTCCCTCAGACTGAGATTAACAAGGGATACGGCTTGATTCAGAACCCTGGATGGTAAAAGTTAAAACTCATTGAGTACAATCATTAGTTAGTTAATTTAGATTCTGTTATGGACAAGAAAAATATATATGCGCTTTCGTTATTGGTAGGCTGTGTCCTACCAGTATCAGCGCAAAGAGATAGTATTGCAGCATCTTTTGCAAATCAAAAGATGGAGGTGGGTGCGAATAAGGATTTTACTCGTGCTCAGTCAACTGCTGCTATTACTATTATAGAAAACAAGGACGTTAATCAGCGTTCTTCCAAGAATATCAGTAATTCCATCTTGGGACAGGGCGGTAACGGCTTGTCTTCTATGAGTGGAACGGGCACTTATTTCTATTCAAACCCTACCTTTTATATTAGAGGACTACAGAGCTTGAGTACAAGTAGTCCATTGGTATTGGTTGATGGCATTGAGCGTGATATGAATTTGGTCGATGCTTCTGAGGTTGACCACGTGTCTATCTTGAAGGATGCAGCAGCTGTAGCGCTCTATGGTAACAAAGCTGCCAATGGTGTCATTGAAATCACAACAAAGAGAGGTAAATATAACTCTCGTGAGATTAAGGTTAATTACGATCATTTGTTTAATTACCAAATCAATCGCCCAAGGTTTATCAATGCGCAGACCTATGCTTCTGCGATGAATGAGGCTTTAGGATATGAGGAAGCAGCTCCAAAATATTCTGCTGATGAAATCAAGGCTTTTGGTAGTGGTCAGTATCCAGACCTTTATCCTAATGTAAATTGGGTTGATGAAACATTCCGTCATCATGGAGTTACCAATAAAATTGGGGCTGAGGTGACTGGTGGTGGTCAGAAATTCCGTTATTATACCAATATCTCATTGTTGTCCGACAAGGGATTCATTAAAAATAACATCGATGACAATGGTAACAATACCCAGGACAAGTTTGTTCGTGGTAACTTGAGAGTTAACTTGGATATCGACTTGACTCCAACCACTCTCTTGAAGGTAAATACCTTGGGTATGTTGAGCGAGATGTCAGAGCCAGGCAATGCATTCAACTTATGGAGTACTATCTATAGCTTGCCATCAGCAGCATTTCCTATCAAGTTCCAAAATGGTGATTGGGGTGGTAGTACCACATGGGCTGGTACCAATAACCCTGTTGCCAACACTGCTGGTGCTGCTTACTACAAGATTCACGAACGTTCACTTTATTCTGATATGACCCTCAATCAAGACTTGAGTTTTTTCTGGAAGGGTTTGAGTGCAACAGCTCGTCTTGGATACGATACCTATTCTACCATTTATGAGAATCATAGCAAGACCTTCCTTTATGGTTACTATGCTCCAACAAGTTGGAATGATGGAGTTCCTACACCTGGTGCTTATTCACAAGGTGGTGAGAAGGGTACGCAGAGTTCTGATGCCAATACTAATGCTTACTCACGTAGATTGCATTTTGACGCAGGCTTGAACTTCGAGCGCAACATTACTCCTATGGATTACTATTATTCTTCATTGCGTTGGACTTATGAGTATGAGAATACCACAGGCTTGAATACCACTGTTTATCGCCAAAATGCCACTTGGTTGAACCATTATGCATATAAAAATCGTTACATTGGTGAAATTGCAATGGTAGTCACAGGCTCAAGTCGTCTAGCTCCTGGACATAAGTGGGCTTTTGCTCCAACATTGAGTGCAGCTTGGGTTGTCAGCAATGAAAATTGGATGAAGGACATTAAGTGGGTGAATTTCTTGAAACTCCGTGCATCTTATGGTCAAGTGAATACCGATTATTTGCCAGGTGATAATGTTTGGACCTACTATACTCAGTCTTACAGCACCAATGGTGTGACTTATCCATTCAACTCTGGTTATGACTCAGCTTTCGGTTCTACTGTCTTGGGACAGATGGCAACAGAGAATCCTTCTCATGAGAAAGCTTATAAGTATAACCTCGGTTTGGATGCAACCTTGTTTGAAGGATTGAATGTTCAGATGGATGCTTATTATCAGCGCCGTTCTGATATATGGCGTTCTGGTTCAGGTGCTTATGGTTCAGTGATTGGCTTTGCTGCTCCTTATGTGAATGCCGGAATTGTTAATTCTTGGGGCTTTGAGGGTTCCCTCGACTATACCAAGCAATTGGGTGATGTACAACTCAATATCGGTGGTACGTTTTCTTTGAATAAGAATAAAATCAAAAATCAGGCTGAGGAGCCACGTGCTTTCCAAAACTTGGTAACAACAGGCACTCCTTTGAACTCAATCTATGGATTGGTAGCTGATGGTTACTTGACACAGCAGGATATTGACAATATGAGTCTTCCACAGACTGATCCAAACTATGTGCCAAAGCAGTCTTTCTCTACCGTACATCCTGGTGACATTAAATATGTAGATGTCAATGGTGATGGTGTCATCGATGCTAATGACCAGAAGAAAATAGGTCATGCTGCATGGCCTGAGCTTTATTATACGGTGCACCTCGGTGCTGAGTGGAAAGGGCTTGGATTTGATGCTATGTTCCAGGGCATCGGTCGTAGTTCTTGTATGTTGAATACTCCTGGCTATTATTGGGGATTGGTTAGCAACCGCTCCTTGTCACAGTATGTTTATGACAATCGATGGACTCCAGAAAACCCAAATGCAGAGTTCCCTCGTTTGAGCTCAAGTTCAAATGCCAACAATTATCAAAACAGTACGTTCTGGTTGCGAGATCGCTCTTTCTTCAAGTTGCGTAACGTGGAGGTTTACTATAACTTCCCTAAGAATTTGATGGCTAAGACTGGATTTATCAATGCTGCTAAGTTGTATGTCCGTGGTATCGACCTCTTCACATTGGATCATCTCGCAACAGTTGATGCGGAGTCTTTCGGAGCACTAAGTCCATTGACTCGTAGTATTGTCGTTGGTGCATCTGTAACATTCTAATTTTAAAATGAAAATTATGAAACTGAAAAATATAATATTAGCAACAGCCCTTGGTGCTACCGTCTTGAGCTCGTGCTCCGACAAGATGAACTATAAGGAATATGTCGTTAATGACGAGGAGTATGTCAAGGAGATGTTTGGTAGAGTAGGTGGCTTCATGACTCAGATCTACAACGACCTTGACGCTGATTTCGGTTACACTTCAGCTACTGGTTATTGCAACTTGTCTGGTGCTATGTTGAGTTCTGCTACCGACGAGTCTGTCTATTCTCATCCAGGTAACCATGTAGAAGACTTCTACAATGGTAGCTGGAGTTCTACCAATACCAACCTCAATTCCAATATTTGGGGAAAATGCTGGGATGGTATCAGCTATTGTAATTTATTGCTCGACAACTTTGCCAACTTGGAGTTCCCTCATTATAAGTTGGATACTCATTATAAAGAGGAGATGGACCAGTATAAAAACTACTTCTATGAGGCTCGTTGGGCAAGAGCATACTTCTATTTCTTATTGGTTCGCCAATATAAGAATGTGCCATTGAAAATCCATCATATGGGTGCTGATGAGGCGAACGCTCTCCCTCAGGTTTCTTCTGATTCCATCTTTAAGTTCATCGACTCCGAGTGCGAGGCCATCAAGGATAGCATCTTCAAGGACTATGGTGCTGTTGGTTATCCTACTCCAGCAGAGAATGCACGTGCCAATAAGTTGACAGTTATGGCACTCCGAGCTCGTGCAGCTCTATATCATGCAAGTCCATTGTTTAATGAAAACAATGATAAGCACCTTTGGTACGAGGCAGCCAAGAGATGTCAGGAGTTGTTGACTGAGGCAGCTGTCGAAACCAAGGGACTGGCTGGAAATTACTCTAAGTTGTTTGGTAGTGATAGTTGGAGTGACTCAAATGCTCAGCGCGAGTATATCTTTGGTAAGCGTTTGGCGGCAAGCAATGCCTTTGAGAAGTACAATTTTCCTATTGGAATGGAGAATGCCGGTGGAGGAAACTGTCCTACACAAAACTTGGTAGATGCCTTCGAGATGACCAATGGTAAGGCAATCACAGATGAGGATAGTGGCTATGACCCACAGAATCCTTATGAAAACCGTGACAGCCGTTTGGCTGCTGTTGTTGCAAGAAATGGTGAGCAGTGGCCTAACTCAGGTGGTGTTTTGGAAACTTATGCTAATGGTGCCAACTCATCTTCTGTTACTTATGGTACTCCAACAGGTTACTATTTGAAAAAGTACTGTAATGCTTCTACAATCATTAAGAATACAGGTGCCAACTCTGATAAGCATATTTGGGTAATCTTCCGTTTGGGTGAGTTCTACTTGGATTATGCAGAGGCAGCTTTGAATTACAATTATCTCAATGGTCAAGGTGATAATTCCGGTTATGTAGGTCCTGATGAGGGCAATGGATTGCCTATGACTCCAGCTGAGGCTATCAATAGAATTCGTTCTCGTGCTAAGCAACCAGATATTCAGACAGGTTTGTCATACGAGGAATTCTTGAAACATTATGAAAATGAACGTTTTGTAGAGCTTGCTTTTGAGGGACATCGTTTCTTTGATTTGCGTCGTTGGAAGAAAGCAGACAAGTACATGGGTACCATTTACAAGATGTCTATAACTCGTGACAAAGATGGTAACCTTACTTATATAAAGGAACCATATACTACACATAAATGGGAAGATAAGTGGAATTTATTCCCTATTCCAAATGCTGATGTCATGAAGTGTGGTTACAAGCAAAATCCTGGATGGTAAAAACAACGCCAGCGAATAGCTGAAAGGGTGTTCGCTGGCAACTAAGATTTTTAATATAACCCTTTTTTAATTCATTAAAAACTGTTTTTTATGAAAAAAATTTATCTTTTATTGTTGACACTTGTAGCGTTTGTTACAAGTAGCAATGCAGCGATTAAGGTAATCTACAACCAAGACTTTGAGTCGGCTGTAGATGCTACAGCTGCTGGTTGGGCTTCTCCAAGTGCTGCCGCAGGTCTGAGTATTACTTCAGATGGTGAGAGTAAGGTACTTTCTTTTGCGCCATCAGAAAACGATCGTTCTGCCCACACTCTTTGGGGTGCAGATCTCATTAAGAATGCTGGTGTTTCTACTTATACAGTATCTTTTGAGTTTTGTGCCAAAGCTTGGGGTAGCAACCACGTTACAACAGAGTACACATTGATGGCTGATGGAACTACATGTACAAAAAGTGCAAATGCTAGCTTCATTTCAAAAAGTGATAATTGGTTGTTTGATTTGAGCCAGCAGACTACTAATACAGCTGCTGCTTCTGGTAGTATGTCATTCACTATCAATAAGGACGAGAACTCTGTTATTTCTTTGGCTTCTGGTACATGGTATCATGTAGATTTGACTGTTAATGTTGATGCAAGAACAGTTGACTATAATATTCAAGCTGGTGGAAGCGAACCTGTTGAGGGTACTTATACTGTTCCTGAAGGTGTAGAAATGTATGCAACAGGTCTCTACTTCTTGGGTGCTCGTTATTTCCCTGTTCAGTATTTTGATAATATTTCTGTTACATCAGAAGTTGATGGTGATTTTGCCAATACACCAACAACAACTTTGTCAAGCATCAATAATCAACAGCGTGTTTATTCTCTTGGCTTCAAGGAAGGTGAAACATTGCATGTAAAGTGGAATGGAGTAGAACAGAAATATGAATTCAGTGAGGCAGAACCAAATGTAGTAGATCCAACAAGTGGTACCATTGCATGGTCAAATAACCCTAACTATGATCCATCTAACGAGGGCTTGGTTAATGATGCTTGCCCAAGCGGTAGTCTTGAAGTATGGACAACTGCTGGAAATGCAGAGTCAGAACATGTAACTTTGGAGGTATCTAATGAATTGGTGCCAGTAAGTGCAGCTACAGCAGCTATCTCTGCCGTTTCTGCAGGTTATGGTAAAACATATGTTTTGACAGCTGATAACAGCACAGTAGAATTGGCACCAACATTGTACATTGATGCAAAATTCACAGGCAAGGATGCTTCTCAATCTTTTACCAAGTCTGATTTGACATCTGGTGCTACTATCGAACTTCCTGGTGAAGGTACTCTTACTTTGACTACTAAGGCTTTTGGTTATAAGTCAGTTAATTCAACTGTTGTTAATGACATTGAGTATCAGCAGAAGGCTGACTATAACTTCGCTCATTGGACAGACAAGGAAATTGCAGCTGTAGGCTTTACTGCAGATGGTAATGTAACTGGTAACTATGCTACTTATGGTCGCCTCTATTGGTATAATTCAGCAACATACGATGCATCAGCAGAGAATAATGAAAAGACAGCCTATAGCACAATTCCTCAGTTTACAAAGAAGAGTTCAGAATGGACTGATGGCGTTCTTTCTGGTGATATTGAATTTACAGCTGCTCCAACAGTAAATGTTCATGTTTTCCAAGGCGTAGGTCTCAATCTTGAAGGAAAAAAGGGTGATGCTCAAGATGGCAACTGGATTAGTTCTCTTAATTTGAAGATTAACAAATTGAATGCTACTGACTTCATCATGGTTAGTGGTTACAATAATTATGGCTCAAATGCATTGCACCCTGTCGTAGCAAGTGAAGAGGAATTCTTGGCAAAAGACAATGCTCCTATTATTTCAGTAGTGTCAGGTACAACAGAAATTAGTCTCTATCGTATTTCTGATGTTATCGCACGTCTTCAGGTATTTAGCCCTGTTGGTGAAACAGATGGTATTGCAAATGTAAATGCAGCAGATAAGACTAATGCTGATGCTCCAATTTATAACCTCAGCGGTATGCGTGTTAACAAGAACAATCTCCAAAAGGGTATCTATATCCAGAATGGTAAGAAATTCGTTGTAAACAAGTAATTTGTTACTTTAATAGCTTAGGCTATTAAAATAGATATAAGGAAGAGGATGCTTGCATTCTCTTCCTTTTTGTCTTTATAGGTTCACATTATTATTAAATCATTTACATTTCTCAAAAAATATAGTAAAAAATCAAATTTTTAGGCTTCAAGTTTTTATTTTATATGTAATTTTGCAAAGTCAATTTTGAATATAAATTAAAACCTAAATATTCATGAATAAAAAACTGATCTTAATGGCCGTGTCTTCTATGTTCACGTTCCTTCAGGCTCCTGCTCAACGCATGATGGAGAAGTTAGACAGAGGATTGGTCGCAGTACAAACTACAAATGGAGTTTATCTCAGCTGGCGTGTGTTAGGTGAGGAGTATTATGGTGTTACATACAACGTATATCGTGATGGCAAGAAAGTCAACGATGCTCCGCTTTATGTGTCAAACTTCACTGATGCCAATGGTTCTGCCCAAAGCAACTATACCATCAAGCCTGTTGTGCGTGGCATAGAGCAAGCTACTGCGAGCAAGGTAGCCGTGCCATTGAGTAAAAACTACAAGGAAATCAAGATTGCTAAAGTACCATCAAATATAGATGGTAGTGACATCTCTAACTATTATGAGCCTAATGATGCTATTGTGGCTGACCTTGATGGTGATGGTGAGATGGAAATCTTGTTAAAACTCCGTAACACCAACGATGCTGCTAATAGTTATCCTATAGATGGCAAGGACTTTGATATTATCCAAGTATATAAGTTGGATGGTACTTTGCTTTGGTGGATTGACTGTGGACCAAACATGGTAGATTTCCAAAGTAATGAAATCAACATTGCTGCTTACGACTGGGATCAAGATGGCAAGGCAGAGTGCGTTCTTCGTGGTGCGGATGGTATGGTAATCCACATGGCTGATGGAACCACTAAAACTATTGGTGATGCTTCTGTCAATACTCGTGGTGATTTGGTTCGCAGTTCCGCAATGACCTTTACGCATACAGGTGCTGAGTATCTTATCTATATGAATGGTGAGACAGGTAATCCATATTATGTGGGGGAATATCCTTTGAAACGCCTGGAGGCAGGAGAGACTAACTTGGAAAAGGCTTGGGGTGATAGTTATGGTCATCGTAGTAGCAAGAACTTCTTTGGCGCTCCTTACTTGGATGGGCGCCATCCAAGCCTCTTCCTTGCTCGTGGTATCTATACCCGCCATAAAATGGTGGCTTTTGATGTAAATCCAAAAACACATCAACTTACAGAGCGTTGGAGATGGGTGAATAATACTCCTGGTAGCCCTTGGTATGGTCAAGGTTATCATAACTATACCATTGCTGATGTTGACTGGGATGGTCGTGACGAAATCGTATTTGGTTCTATGGTCATTGATGACAATGGACATGGCTTGAGTACCACAGGCTTGGGACATGGTGATGCTCATCATGTGGGTGACTTCAATCCATACGTACACGGTCAGGAAGTGGCTGCTTGCAATGAGGATTTGCCATCTAATAATTATCGTGATGCAACAACAAGTAAGATTTATTATCGTTTGGCTGGTGGCTCTGACGATGGTCGCTCTATTGCAGGTAAGTTTACTGACGACTTGATTGGAAGCCAGTTCTTCTCAGGTCATGAGAGTAATTTGATTAGCTGCGTATCAAACAAACAGACAAATCTCAATACTTCTGGCATCTCTTTGAACTTTAGAATCTTCTGGGATGGTGACTTGTTGGATGAGACTTTTAATGGTTCTGCTGTAAGAAATTCTAATGGTACTATCTATAAATACCAAAAAGGTGCAATTGAGACATTCAGCGGTACTTTGACGAATAACGATACCAAATCAACCCCTTGTTTCCAAGGAGATGTCTTTGGTGACTGGCGTGAGGAGGTGATCATGCGCTCACAAGACAACCAGAGTATTCGTATCTATACAACAACAATCCCAACGGAGCATCGTATTCCTACATTGCTGTCAGATCCACAGTATCGCAATGCGATGATTACTCAGATGAATGGTTATAACCAGCCACCTCATGTAAGTTATTTCTTGGGCGAAAAAGAAGGTATCACTACTCCTGCTCCTGCTCCTACAATGAATGGAAAGGTAGAAGTGAACAATGGAGGTACTATATCTTCAAGCACAAATGATAAGGAAGTTATTCTTGCCGAAACCAATGATGCTACAGTCAACGTGGCTGATGGGGCTTCACCATATATCTTCTTTGATAATGCGCCTACTTGGGTGCAAGGTCATGATGACAATGATAACATCACAACGACTACATATACTCACACATTGACAGGCGGTGCCTTCGGTGGAGAGATGAGATTGGTGAAGTTGGGTGATGGTAACTTGATCTTGCCAAAAGTAGAGCAAAAGCATTCTGGTAAGACAGAGGTGTGGGCTGGTACTCTCAACTTTGATGGAACCATGGCGAATAGTAAGGTCTGGTTGAATCGTTTTGCTGTCCTCAACTCTGATGGTGGTAAGTTCTTGAAGGGCATAGAGGCTGATTATGGTGCAACAGTTCGTCCTGGTGGTGCAGAGAAGGTTGGTACTATCGAGGCAGATTCTTTAACATTGAACTTTGGTTCTATTGTAGAATTTGACATTGATGGTAATGGCAACTCTGACTTACTGAAGGTGAATACTTTGAAGGTAGAGAAGAAGGACTGGGAAAATGGTCCAGAGTATCTTGTGCCACGTTTCAACTTTGTTGTTCCTGAGAATTTGAAGGCAGGAACGTATAAAATTGCAGAAATAGGCAAGGTTGAAGGTGATGTAAAGAATATTGTGTTGACTGGCTTGAAAGGTCATAAGGCAAGTTTGCAATATGAGAATGGTGTTCTTTCTTTAAATGTTGTTGATTTGCGTAGCGCAACTTCTGTCGTTTGGACTGGTGAGGAAGATAACCAATGGAACTTGGCAGATAAGAGCAACTTCAAGAATGAGGCTGAGTCTAAGGCTGATGTCTTTGTCTCAGGTGATGATGTTACCTTCAATGACGATGCTAAGAAAACCAATGTCGTATTGGCAGAAGATGTTACTCCTGGCTCTGTTACTTTCGATAACAATGCCTTGGAATATACTGTAAGTGGTGACAAGGCTATTGCAGGTAGCACTTCTATTATAAAGAATGGTGAGGGTAATGTCAACATTAATAACGTAAATACCTTTACTGGTCTTGTTAATGTCAATGCTGGTTCTTTGACTGTAGATAATCTCGGTCAAGTTGATGGTGTTAACAATGGTGCTTTAGGTCATTATAGTAATGTTATTACCTTGAATGGTGGTACGTTGGCAGTTAATAAGTCTTTAACAGCTTCTCATCCAATTGCAATGGGTGTAAAGGGTGGTTCTGTCAATGTCGGTAAGGATGCAACTCTGACGTTGACTGATAAAGTCGTTGGTACAGGCAACACTTTGACAAAGGTTGGTGCTGGTACTTTGACTTTGGCACCGGTAGCAGATTACGCAAAGTTGATTGTTGAAGAAGGTATAGTAAGAGGTCAAGAGTCAAATTCAAAGCATGGCTATCCAAAGACTATAGAGTTGCACAATGCAACTTTGCGTGATGCTGATGACATGTATTCGTATTCTTCAAACTCTTCTAACATTGTTGTACCAGATGGTTATAAGGCTTCTTGGTATTTGGATTCTCGCTGTACATATAAAGGAACTTTGACGGGTAAGGGAACTTTGTCTCTCTATGCTACCAATACGCGCAACCAACTGAATGGTAACTGGTCAAACTTTGAAGGTAACGTAAGTATCTTTGCAAGTAAGACTGGTCAGTATGCTCCTGAATTGCTGCTTGGTAATAGCAATGGTATGAAGAAAGCATCTGTTACAGTTTCTTGCCCTATCAATAATAATGGTAAGAATTTTGCATTTGGTAATCTTGCGGGTTCTGGCCAGTTGAATGGTAGTGGAACTTGGACGATAGGTGCTTTAGGCAAGACTATTACCTATTCAGGTACTATCAAAGATGGTAAGATCGTAAAGACTGGTAGTGGTTTATGGACCTTGACGAAAGCTCAGAGTAGTTTAGGTGGTCAAACTACAGTTAATGAAGGTGTTATGAATCTAAATATGCCATTGTCAACAACGCCATGCTTGGGCAAATATCCAATAGCAATCACTGGCAGTGGTATTTTAACAGGTAGAGCTACAGTTTATTCCATCAATGTAAATGATGGTGGTGTCTTGCGCCCTGGTTATTATTCAACTTCTGCTAATTATGCTTATGGAGCATTGAAGGCAACCAATGGTATCTTCGCTTATGCAGGTTCTACTGTGAAATTCTGGCTTAGGAATGCAAAAGGAACAGATACAAGTCGTTCCTTCTTGAGTACGGAAAGCAGCTTAGTTCTCGAAGGTGACGTTGTTGTTGAAAAGGATCCTTCACTGAACCTTAAGGCTGGAGACTCCTTTACTTTGTGGAAAGCCAAGAGTTTCAGTGGCACTCCTTCTTCTTTGATTTTGCCAGAATTGCCTGCAGGTCTTGAGTGGGATACTTCTAAATTGTATCAACCAACAGGTATCTTGAAGGTAGTTGTTTCAACTGGTATTTCCAAGATTTCTGCAAATGAAGAATTCGAGGGTACTGTTTATACACTTTCTGGTACAAAGGTTGGCACATTGCGAACAACTAAGGCTAATATGAAGGCTGATTTGAAGGCATTGGGCATCGCGGATGGTGTATATATTGTCAGAGTTGCTGGTGAATCAATTAAAGTTGCTATTCAATAGTGTTAGTGTATGAGTATAAAATATAATAAAATGTATGCAATCCTTACCGTCATATTGATGGCGGTAGGAGTTGCCTCTTGTTCTGATGATAGTAATGTCTATAATATAGGAAATCAACAAGAATATATAAAACAGACTTTCGAAGGAATGAAAGGCACTTATGCTGGTAACTTGACAATGCCTGATAATAGTGTTTACACGACGAAGTTTGTGATAGATGATATGGCAAACCTCAAAATATCTTCTTTCCCAATGGACAGAATCTTGAATGAAGTCTATAAGGGTGATTATTTGAATGTAAAGATGAGTGGCGATGCTGTTTCTTTTTCTTGTCCAATAGATAGTGTTGGATTTTCAGGAGGCTATATGACGTTTGTTACGAAGAATGATTATGTGTCTAACGAGATTCGTTTTTCTTTCACTAAAGATGAAACACAGCATTCTGGCTATGCTTTTGTGACGGTAAAAGGTTATTATGATCCTACAAGAAAATGGGTGAACGTAAATTACATAGTTACTGATTTAATTGTTGATGGGCGTGATTATTCATCTGAGGCTTGTCCTTTGAATCATAACTTCGAAGCGAATCGCCAATAATATGTTTATAGAAAAGGCACATTCCAAAATCGGAATGTGCCTTTTCTGTTCTTAATTCTTTTTCTGTTTATCTTTGTTGTCTTCTTATATCTCTTCGCAAGCAATCATCTCCGTACCTCGGTATATGACAACCAACTTGTGAAGTTTGGTGGTTTTTACCAATTCTCTTACCATATCGCTTAATAGCAAAGCAATAGTTGTCATACCATGGTTTGATGGTCTTGATCAGTTCATCTCTCATGGGTGGCTTTCAAGCGGTGGCAGTTCTCAAATTCTGATGTTCTTTTACCAAATGTTGCAGTGATTACTCCTTGTTTTCGCTTACTTTTGCAAGCAATAACTAAAACAAATTCTGGTTAATATAATTATGAGGAGAAAACTACTGTATGTGGCATTGCTGATGCTAGGAATGTCAGGTGTGTCGGCACATCATATCGCAGCTCAAAATGCCTCATCTTCTTATATGGAGCATTTGGATCGAGGTGTTGTGGCTTTGCCTGCGCAAGGTCAAGGCATCTTCGTGAGTTGGCGTATGCTGGGCACCGATAGCAAGGACGTTTGCTTTGATGTGGAACGAGACGGCAAGGTCATCGCTTCCCATATCAAGGCTACCAACTATACCGATAAGGATGGCTCTTCTTCCCATACTTACCGCATCATAGCCTATCAGCAGATGCCCAAGGCGGATGGAGTCGCCCATCGTGAGGTGTCGCAGAAAGTGAAACCTTGGACAGACCTCTACAAGTCGCTGCCTATTGACCGACCTAAGGGCGGAACGACTCCCGATGGTCGCTCCTATACCTATACGCCCAACGACTGTAGCGTGGGAGATGTGGATGGCGATGGCGAGTATGAAATCATCCTGAAATGGGATCCTTCCAATTCGCACGACAACTCGCACAACGGTTATTCGGGTGATGTCATCTTTGATTGCTACAAACTGAACGGCAAGAAACTCTGGCGCATCAACTTGGGCAAGAACATCCGTGCCGGTGCTCACTATACCCAGTTCCTCGTCTATGACTTCGATGGCGATGGCAAGGCTGAGATGATCTGCAAGACATCGGCGGGTAGCGTGGATGGCAAGGGGAAGTTTGTGAGCCAAGCTGCCACCGATGCTGATATCCTGTCGATAGACAACAAGGCGGATTACCGCAACGAGGCTGGTCGAATCTTGACAGGACCAGAACTCTTGACTGTCTTCGAGGGAATGACAGGCAAGGCTATCCATACCGTTTGGTACAATCCCAACCGTGCTTTCGGAGTGGGCAGGCAAGTGGCTGAAGGCGAATCCTTGAAAGATGGATTCCCGGCTTATTCCTCTGTTTGGGGTGACAAGGGCAACTATGGCAACCGTGGTGAGCGATACCTGGCAGGCGTGGCTTTCCTCGATGGCAAAGATCATTTGCCGAGTGCCGTAATGTGCCGTGGCTACTATACTCGCTCATATCTCTGGGCAGTCGATTTCGATGGAAAACAGTTGAAGACCAAGTGGCTTCATGCCTCTACGACTTCTGGCACGGCTTATGCCCAGGGAGCGCATAGCTTGGCAGTTGGCGATGTGGATGGTGATGGATGTGACGAAATCACCTACGGCTCGGCTGCCATCAACAATGATGGAACCTTGCTCTATTCCACTGGCTTGGGACATGGCGACGCGCAACATCTAGGCGACCTCGACCCCGACCGACCGGGCTTGGAATACTTCATGGTACATGAGGAATATCCATACGGATCAGACTTGCGTGATGCCAAGACGGGCGAAATCCTCTATCGTACGCTCGATAGGGATGATACGGGCAGAGGACTTGCCGCCGACATCGATGCCAACCATCGTGGTTATGAGATGTGGAGTTCGGACAATCCAGAGGTAAGAGACTGCAAGGGCAACGTCATCGTAGAAGCCAAAGACGCTTGGAAGAAACGCTCTGGCGAAAAGAAAAAGAAGCAAGCGCCTCAACAGGGCGATTGGAATAGCAATGAGAAGACGACCTTCCGTGCTGTTTCTCCGATGCCAGCGATGAACTTCCGTATCTATTGGGATGGTGACTTGCAAGACGAACTCTTGGCAAACGGTCGTGCCCCTCATTTCCCTCCCTACATCCAGAAATGGAATGGAAAGGAGGCGGTGGCGCTGCCTTTGAGCAATGGCAAGCAACTTTTTGAGATGGGACACTCCGTGAGTTGCAACTGGACGAAGGCAACGCCTAATCTGCAAGCCGACCTCTTCGGCGATTGGCGTGAGGAGGTCATCTACTGGGATGAGAGCGATGCCTCCCATCTGAACATCTTCACCACCAATATCCCGACAGATTATCGTGTACCTACCTTGATGCACGACCATATCTATCGCATGGGGGTGGCTTGGCAGAATGTGGGCTACAATCAGCCTCCGCATCTCGGATATTATCTCCCAGACAAGGCGGAGAAAGTAAGTGGAGAGTGAAGAATCTTCTGTGAAAAATGAAGAATGTTTCCCTCTTATATATAATAAGGTGTAAATGAATGAAACAATGAAACGAATATTATTTGGAATAGCTTTGATGGCTGCTGCGACAACAACTTTCGCACAGTCTAACGATAAGACAAAACAAGTGGCTGGTCCTATGGAGGATGTCAACCATGTGATAGACAACACTGTGGATAGTCTCAACAAGGCGATGACGGCTCGTATCACCCCAGGAACGAGCCGCAAGGGCAACAACCCTGTGCTTTTCTTGATAGGCAACTCTACCATGCGCAATGGTACCCTCGGCAATGGCAACAATGGTCAGTGGGGTTGGGGATACTATGAGCATGAGTTCTTCGATGAGAACAAGATAACCGTAGAGAACCAAGCCCTCGGTGGCATGAGCAGCCGTACCTTCTATAATCGTCTTTGGCCTGATGTGCGCAAGGGCATCAAGAAGGGCGACTGGGTCATCATCTCTATCGGTCATAACGACAATGGTCCTTACGATAGCGGTCGTGCCCGTGCCAGCATCCCTGGCATTGGCAAGGATTCCCTCAACGTCACTATCAAGGAGACGGGAGTGAAGGAGACCGTCTATACCTACGGTGAGTACATGCGTAAGTATATCAACGATTGTAAGGCGCTCGGCGCACATCCTATCTTGATGTCGTTGACCCCTCGTGATGCTTACGATGAGAACGATAAGATCGTGAGAGTTAACAAGACTTTCGGCTTGTGGGCAAAGCAGGTGGCTGAGCAAGAGGACGTGCCATTCGTTGACCTAAATGAGATTTCCGCAGCCAAGCTCGATAGCTATGGTCACTGGAAGGAGAAGTATCACTTCTTCACCGACCATATCCATACCTCTCGCTTCGGTGCGATGATGAATGCTCGTTCGGCAGCAGAGGGTATCGCTGAGAGCAAAGACCCTAATCTCGCTCCGCTTCAGGCGATGCTGATCAATGTGGCTTTGCCTGTGGAGAACTTCAAGCGTGAGCCTGGCAAGCCTGTTGTCTTCTTGACTGGTGACAGCACGGTGAAGAATGCCGACAAAGACAAGGATGGTATGTGGGGCTGGGGCTCTCAGGCTTATACCGTCTTCGACCAGAAGAAGATAACTTGTGTGAATGCTGCCAAGGCAGGTCGCAGTTCTCGTTCTTACCTCAACGAGGGCAGATGGGAGAAGGTGTATAACAGTCTTCAGCCGGGCGACTATGTGCTCATCGAGTTTGGTCATAACGACATCTGTTCTCTGACCGACAAGAAGATGCGTGGCTCCATTCCTTGTGCCAAGGACACTTGCCACGTCTATCAGATGGAGGAGAACAAGCAGTATGAGGTGGTATATTCTTTCGGATGGTATCTGAAGAAGTTCATCCAGGATGTTCGTGAGAAGGGTGCCACTCCTATCCTCGTTTCCCTCACTCCTCGCAACGAGTGGCCTAAGGGCAAGATAGAGCGCAGAAATGACACCTACGGCAAGTGGTATCGTGAGGTGGTGGCAGAGACTGGCGTTGCCTTCCTCGACCTTCACAACATCTCTGGTGATGCGCTCGACAAGATAGGTCAGAAGAAAGCCAAGGCTTACTATAACCACGACCATACTCACACTTCACTCAAGGGTGCGCAACTCAATGCCAAGAGCGTGGCTAAGGGCTTGAAGAAGATGAAGAGTCCTTTGGCTAAGTATTTGAAGTAAAAGTTGATAAAGATGAAACACAAGTATCTTTTGATGGCAAGTTGGCTACTGATGTCGCTGTCTATATCGGCTCAAACCATCCAGTTGGATTTGAGCAAGGCTCAAAACGTGAAGTCGAATGCACCTTTCACTCGCAACATCGAGGTGCCGGATGGCAACTATAAGGTGACCGTGGTATTAGGCTCCAAGAAGAAAGCGGGCAATACCGTGGTGCGTGCTGAGAACCGCCGACTGATGGTGGACGAGGTGGCTACGAAGAAAGGACAGTTTAAGACCGTCGAGTTCGTGGTCAACAAGCGTACGCCTGAAATCGAAAAAGGCAAGAGAGTGAAAGTAAAGGATCGTGAGAAAAACTATAATACCTGGGACAACGCCATCAACCTAGAGTTTACGGGGGCAGCTCCTGCCGTGAAGGAGGTGAAGATAGAGCGTGACACGACCGCTACTACCATCTTCCTCTGTGGAAACTCCACCGTAGTCGATCAACCCTACGAGCCTTGGGCTAGTTGGGGACAGATGATACCTCGCTGGTTTGGTCCAGAGATTGCCATCTCCAACAACGCAGAGAGCGGTTTGACGGCTGGCTCTTTCTTGGGTTCCTATCGCTTGGACAAGATTCTGACGATGATGAAGAAGGGCGACTATGTCATCTGCGAGTTCGGTCATAACGACCAGAAGGAGAAGATGGCGGGCGCTGGTGCTTGGTACAACTTCTCTTATAACCTCAAAGTCTTTATAGATAAGGTACGTGCGAAGGGAGGCAACATCATCTTCGTGACTCCTACCCAGCGCCGCCTTTTTGATGATGCTACCCATAGCAAGATACAGGAGACGCACGGCGATTATCCTGATGCCATGCGTGCCGTGGCTAAGCGAGAGGGAGTGCCAGTCATCGAGTTGCATGACATGACCCGCACTTTCTTCGAGACCTTGGGATATGAGAACAGCAAGAAGGCTTTGGTGCATTATCCTGCCAACACCTTCCCAGGACAAGACAAGCCGCTCGCCGACAATACCCACTTCAATCCATACGGCGCCTACGAAATCGCCAAGATGGTGGTGATGGGGATGAAGCAACTTAACTTGCCTATCGTGAAATACTTGCGCTCCGACTGGAAGGACTTCAATCCAGCGCAGCCTGATGACTATAACAAGTTTGTTTGGTACTATTCTGTTCAGCAGGATGTGACGAAGCCAGACGGAAACTAAATATAAATGATAAATTATAAATGATAAATTATAAATTATTTGCAACGCTCTTGTTGGCAGCGACTTCGATGTCTCTGTCGGCAACAGAGCGTGATACCATTTGTATCGACAAGGGATGGATGTTCCATCGTGGTGACATCTCGGAGGTATCTCAGTTGAAGTCTGCGATGCAGGCTCAGGGTGAGGCGGTCAATCTGCCTCACGACTTCCAAATCTCACAAGACTGGGTGGCTCCTGATGCCAGCGAGCGACCCGACAACAGTGATGCGGGCAGCAATGTGCGCAGCCGTTTGAGTCCTCGTGGATTCAAGGAGATGGGCATCGGTTGGTATCGCTATGAACTGACTCCGAAGGAGGAATGGAAGGGCAAGCGCATCGTGCTCGACTTCCAAGGCATTATGCTGGTGGGAGATGTCTATCTCAATGGACAGCGCATCGGGGGCACCGACTATGGCTACCTCGGAATGGATGACGATATTTCCAAACTCTTGAAGTATGGACAGGTGAACGAGATTGCGGTGAAGGCGGATACTCGCAACCCCAACAACTCTCGTTGGTACACGGGTGCCGGTCTCTATCGTGATGTCAACCTCATCATCACCGACTCCAAGTTGTACTTCCCTCGTCATCCTCTCTTCATCCGTACCGTCAACAACCAACAGGTGAATATCCGTGCGGAGATTGTCAACCAACAGAAAAACAACAAGTCAGCATCGGCGGCTATCGGAAAGGAAGGTAATCGTTCCGTGATTCCTGTGGAGGTTCGCATTCTTGATGCGGATGGCAAGGTGGTGGCTCAGCAGAAGACTGACCTCGACTTCAATGCCCAGTGGCGTGACCGTGAATATGAGTTGCCTAGCATCTCGCTTCCGAATGCTCATCTCTGGTCGTGCGATACACCTTATTTATATACGGCAGAGGTGACGCTCTATGATCATCAAGGCAATGTGGCTGACCAAATCAAGGAGCAGTTTGGTGTGCGCACCATCGACTATACGCCAACCCAGGGCTTGCTCGTCAATGGCAAGAAGGTATTGCTGAAGGGCTATGCCAACCATCATACCTTGGGAGCACTCGGTGCTGCGGCTTATCCGCGTGCCATCGAGAAGCGATTGAAGTTGATGAAGGAGTTCGGCATGAACCATGTGCGTACTTCTCATAACCCTTATAGCGAGGACTTCCTCAAGCTCTGCGACCGTCTTGGTATCTTGGTGGTCGATGAACTTTATGACAAGTGGCTCACCCAGTATGCCGGTGGAAAGGTGGAGTGGGAAAGCCTTTGGCAGAAGAACATCCCAGAGTGGGTGACTCGTGACCGCAACCATCCTTCTGTCGTGCTCTGGAGCTTGGGCAATGAGTTGCAGCAGTATGCCAACTTGCCTTTCAACGACTGGGGCGTGACGGCATACAAACTTCAGAAGGAACTGCTTCATCGTTATGATGATACTCGTCTCACGACCGTGGCGATGCACCCTCGCTATCGCAATCTGGAGACCAACGACATTCCTGCCGACTTGGCGGTGGCTACGGAAGTCAACTCCTACAACTATCGCTATATGTACTTCCCTGGCGATATGCAGCGTTATCCAGAGAAGACCTTCTATCAGAGTGAGGCAAGTACGGCTGCGATGGGACCTAACTTCTATGAGATGGATAGGGACAAGGTGATCGGTTTGGCTTATTGGGGTGCCATCGACTATCTCGGCGAGAGTATGGGATGGCCTGTGAAGGGCTGGAACCAAGGTGTGTTCGACATCTCCTTGCAGCCAAAGCCGGATGCTTACTTCGTGAAGAGCATGTTCTCGGAGGAGCCTACCGTGCATATCGGTGTCATCGAGAAGGGTGGCGGCAATGTGCAGTGGAATGGTATCAATGTCGGTGTAGGCAAGCTGTCGGAGAACTGGAATCGTGAGCAGGGCGAGAAGATTTCGCTCTATACTTATACCAATGGTGACGAGGTGGAGCTGTTCTTGAATGGCAAGAGCCTCGGCGTGAAGAAGAATTCCGAAGACCCTAAGCAGCGTGCTCGCATCAAGTGGGATGGCATCGAATATGCACCTGGCACCCTGGTGGCAGTGGCGAAGAAGAATGGCAAGGTGGTGGCTCGCCATCAGATAGAGACCACGGGCGAGGCAGTCGCTCTCAAACTCGTTCCTGATGCTGAGACATGGCATGCCGATGGACAGGACTTGATGCACGTTCGTGTCTATGCCGTTGATAAGAAGGGCAGGAGAGTGGTGAATCCGAAAGACCAGAATGCCTTCGCCAAGTTGCAGTTCTCTGTGAAGGGAGGTGCCGACATCGTGGCTGTTGACAACGGTGATATGGCTTCGGGCGAGTTGGCTACTTCTGGCAAGCAACTCTCGAAGACAGCCGAGCGTAGTCTCTTCATGGGTTCTGCCTTGGTCATCTTGCGTTCGCAGACCGATGCTTCCAAGGTGGAACTGACGGTGACGAATGGCAAGGCGAAGAAGACAGTGAAGTTGGAAACGAAATAAAAAGAGTGCAAGGCAGCAGATTGATTTCTGCTCGTCTTGCACTCTTGCTTTACTTGATGACCTTGTCGGTGACGACCTTTCCGTTGGCTAGCGTCGTCTGTCTGATGTTGACTCCTTTGGTGGGAGTCGCTAGCTTGATGCCGTTCAGCGAGAAATACTCCACACGGGCGATGGCGGAGTGGCTGCTATTTCCGTCAGCCAAGGTCTCTTCGATGCCGGTCGTCTTTACGCTCGGATAATACTCGTCGATTGATTCGATGGCATCCTTGTTCTCTTCCTTCATGATGTTCTCCACCAGAGAGTTGGCATACACCTCGATGTTGGTGTAATAGCCCTTGGCATCTAGCGAGTAGGTAAGGGCATCGCTGGCATCGTTAGGGTTCAGACCATTGGCTTTCTCCCATTCGTCAGGGATTCCATCTTTGTCGGAGTCGAAACCTGAAGGACGGCTGCCCTTGCCAAAGTTGGTTTCCGTATAACCATTCACATCAGATACGAGGTCGATGATACCATCCGACTTGGTGACGCTTCCCTTGTAGGTAGCTGTTCCAGTCTTCGTTTCTTCCACGTATCGGGCATCCACCTCGTCACGATAGAGCGATGCTCCCACGTATGCCAATACCTTATTATATGCTTGTTCGGCAGAGTGGGTGGTCACCTCGCCCTTAGGAGCCGGACTGTCCATCTTGATTTTTACACAAGATACGCCATCGATGGTGACGTGGTTGACAGCATCGCCATAGTAGTTGTGGGTATCAGCTGAATATTTCTCACCATCGAGTTCGTGGGTTCCCTTGTCGTAGGAGATACCATTCCAGTCCTTGTTCTTGGTCACCTTTCCTGCGGTGGTCTCTGTCGTATTGCCATTGATATAGTAACGGCTCGTCATATTGTATAGTTCGGTATGATTTTTGTCGGAGTTGCCGCTTGTTGCCACGGTCACGAGGGTGATGCGGTCTTGATTTCCTCGTTCGCTGCCCGTGCTTACATCTACCTTGATACCATTTTGGGTTGTCTCCTTCAGGTTCTTGCTAGGACCCGCCTTGTAATAGTTGTTGACGATATTGATTTGACCTCCGCCGGGACCGCCATAGCAAGTGCCTTGGGCATTGTACATCACGCAGTTGCGGAAATCCACGTTCTCTGCTTGTACTGGGTTCTTCCACTGGTAGGTCTTGTAATCGTAGTTGCTGGTATATTCTGTCCAACCATATCGGGCACCGCAGAAGCGAGGGCCTCGGTTCATCACGTGGGCGATGAAGTTGTGGTGGAAACTGGCTAGCTTACCTCCCCAAATGCCGCCATAGCCGTGTGCTCCCTTGCTGTGTCCAGGGTTGGTGAGGCTTTCGGCTACGGTACACCATTGCATGGTGAAGTTGTTGTTGTCATAGAATGAAGCCACCTCGTCGATGCTCCAACTGAAGGAGCAGTGGTCGAAGATGATGCCAGTCTTGTTGCGTTGCCAGGTAGCATCGGCGCCATCATTGATGTCTTTCTCCTGTCCACGACGGAAACGGAGGAATCGGATGATGCAGTTGCTCTCAGGACGGATGGTGTAATATCGGAGGGTGATGCCCGGTGATGGAGCGGTTTGTCCGAGGATGGTGGTGTTGGCACCGATGGTGAGGTCGCTTGCCAAAGGAATCACGCCCGATACATCGAAGACGACGATTTTCTTCTTGCTGCCATTGACAGCAGCACGGAAGGAACCAGTTCCCTTGTCGTTGAGATTGGTGACGTGGACGACTGTTCCACCTCTTCCTCCTGTCACATATCTGCCATGACCTTCAGCTCCAGGAAATGCCGGTGCTTGTGCGTTGGCTGTCATGCAGAGAAGCGAGGCAGCCAAGGATGTGAGTAGTTGTTTGTTCATTTGCTAGTTGTAGTTTGTTGTTTTTATTGTTGATACGATTGCGATAAGATCGCCTATTTGTTGGCAAAGTTACATTTATTCTTTCGTATCACCAAATGTTTCTTAGTGAAATCATATCATTGTTTCGTTATTTTAAACTTTTTATGGAGAAATGTTTGGTGGATTAAGAAAAAGTTGCTACCTTTGCACTCGATAAAACATCAAGAGTTGCCCAGTTGTGGCACACCAACCGAGTTTCGCATAGAGATAACCACGGTGGTAAAAGGATGCGTAAGTGTTTAACAACTTAAAATAATTATCTTTATGAATACAAATTCAAACAATTCAAATGTTAAGAGTGTGAATGATGCTGTCAATGCACAGCGTGTAAGTAATGCTGTTGATGCACAGCTTGTAGGTAACGAGCGTAACGATTATGCTCAGGTAAGAATCGCTCATTATGCCGCTTGCTTTGCGGAGTATGATGACGAGAAGTTGCAGGCGACTGTTGCCCATGAGCGTAAGGTGCGTGGCTGGGTCTCAGAGCGCAGCTACTTCTTGGCGGCGTTGAGAGCCGAGTGCGAGAAGCGCCACCTTGATTATTGCTGGTAATCAACCATTCTTGGTCTGAATTGTCGGCTTCGGAAGAGTCGGTAATTATGGAAGCTATAGATGAGAACTGGGAAAAGTTTAATCAAATGATAGATGATGTCTTTGCTGGTAAGAAGATAAAAATTAAAACTATAAAATAAATAGGGAAATCGTTATGTGCAAATTTAAAGATACAACGTTAGGAATCAAGAAATTGGATTTCAATGTGAAGCGTGGTGCTATGGCTGCTTTCTTGACAGATGGTCGAGAGGTGATAGTTCCCGTGAAGATGTTTCCGGAGATAAAGAATCTGAGTAAGAAGCAGAGGGAGGACTATATGATTATGGATGATCAGTATTTCTCTTTCGAGGCAATTAGCAAAATCTTTTTAATCGTGAAGTACTTGGAAATGAGCGTGCAGCGTATGGAAAACAAATTGTCGCGCAAGTGGCGCGACAATTAAAAGCAGACTTTGGAACAAAGGGATTTGATGAAAAAAGTCTTCGACGCATGATGCAGTTTGCTTCTGAATTTACTGAAGAAAAGATTGTCGCACAACTTGCGTGCCAATTGAGCTGGTCGCATTTTGTAGAGGTATTGGAACTATATCTTCGTTGGCTTGAAAAGAATGAGATGGAACCAGGTGAAGAATCCCCATTGGGGCTTTTGCTCTGTACTGAGGGCAGTGAGGAGCAGATAGAATTGCTTCAGTTGGATAAATCAGGAATAAAGGTTGCGCAATATATGACAGAGTTGCCACCAAGGGATGTTTTGATTCAGCAGATTCGAAAGTCCATGGAGATAGCCAAAGGTTTGGGCAAGTCTTAAACTTTGTCATTTTGCATCAAAATTATTTCGCAGTCTCAATTATTTTTCGTACTTTTGCCCTCGAAAGGGAGGCGAGGCTTGCGCCTTTGCCGCCCGATAAACTGAATGTATAACAATTAAAATATAAAACAAGAAACAGAAAGAACAATTTTATAGACATATAATGTATTAATATACAAAGCGTTTACGATTCGGAAACTCTCGAAATTTGGCGATTAACAGATGTTTTCCAAACATAGAAAAGTGAATGCCCGCGCTATAGCGTGGGCTGAACTTATCTGTTTGGAAAGGGCCACGCCAAATGCCTGAGAGTTAGATAAGGGAAGCCTACGCTTCTTTTGTATCTATCTCTCAGGTATTTTTGGTTTTAGTGTCTCTTTCTCGAATTAAGTTCACGCTCGTGTTTTATAGCGATAGTGATTGTAGGATATGTCTATTAACGACATTCTTTCATTCTCTGTCTCTATTCTATTGTGTTACCTTGCAACGTTTGTTGTAAGGTGTGGTCTATTATAGAATCTTTTAATCAAGGAATGGAAGACTTTAAAGAGATAAAAAGCTTCTTGCATTTAGGAGATAAAGTTCTTCTAAAGCATGGAGATGCTGTAGAGTCCTTGCGACAATTACTTTCGGATTCTGTGGATTTGATAATCACGGATCCTCCCTATAATTTGGGCTTATTTATGAAGAAGCGAGGTACTAATATGAATAAGCTCAGAAATGGTCATTTTGCAGCTTCTGGTTGGGATGACTTGGAGTTTAATGAATGGGTGGAGCAAATGGATATGTTTTTTCAAGAATGTAATCGTGTCTTGAAAAAACGTGGCTCCATCATTGTTTTTATGTCTATAATCAAAGTCGAAACTATAATAACTCTTGCTGTAAAGCATGGTTTTTACTATAAGACTGTGGGTATTTGGCATAAAACAAATCCTTTGCCAAGAAATATGAATTTGCAATTTGTAAATTCTACAGAACCATGGGTGTATATGGTTAATGATGCGACTACAGGTGTTTTTAATAATAATGGAAAAGCCATTCATGATTTTGTGGAGACTTCTACTATTAGCAATAAAGAACGTAAACAAGGAAAACATCCAACGCAAAAGCCATTGGCTTTGATAGAGCATTTCATAGAAATATTATCGAATCCAGGTGATGTGGTGTTGGATCCTTTCCTAGGAAGTGGTACTTCTGGTGTAGCTTCAGTCAAATTGAATCGAGAATTTATAGGAATAGAACTAAGCCAAGAGTATTTTGATTTGTCCGTAAAACGAATAAGTGAAGAATTATGATTATAGGTGATTTGTTTGCTGGTGTAGGTGGTATGTCTGAAGGCTTCAGAATGGCTGGCTTCGATGTCGCTTTTGCAATAGAATTTGACAAAGATATAGCGGCTTCATACAAAAGAAATCATTCTGAGACAGATGTAGTTGCAGACGATATATGTAATGTAAATGTTGAACTGTTGCATGAAAAGCATCCCGATGTTGATGTTATTATTGGTGGACCTCCATGCCAAGGATTCTCTCAAAAAGGAAAAAGACTAAGTATGGATGATCCTCGTAATTTCTTGTTTAAGCAATTTGTGAAATTTGTTGAGGAGTTTGAACCAAAGTATTTTGTTTTGGAGAATGTTCCTAATATTATAACTACCTCAAATGGTTACTTTAAGGAACAGATAGTAAAGTCATTTGAAAGCTTAGGCTATCAAGTTACTTGTGGCGTTTTGTGTGCTAAAGACTATGGAGTTCCACAAGATAGAAGAAGAGCAATCTTCCTTGGAGAGAAAAAACAATTAGAGATAGCTCTTCCTTCTCCAAAGAACATTAAAGTGTCTGTAAAAGATGCTATATATGATTTGCCTTTTATTGAGTCTGGAGAAGGTGTAGAAGAGAGAAATTATGATAAATCTCCTAACTCTTCTTATCAAAGAATGCTTAGAAATGGTGCGGTAAAATTGTATAATCATGTAGCTACCAAGCATTCAAAATCGGCTTTAGAAAGATTGCGTATGATTCCCAAAGGTAAGGGAAAGGAAGTCTTGCCTAAAGAATTGTTGACAAAATCAATATATAGTGGAACTTGGTGTCGCTTGTTGGAGGATGGAATAGCTCCAACTATAACTACAAGATTTGATACCCCTTCTTCAGGTAGGTTTACTCATCCTATATTGGATAGATGTTTGACGATTAGAGAAGCTGCAAGAATCCAGTCTTTCCCTGATACTTTTAGATTTTATGGTAGTAAAACTTGTCAAATGAAGCAAGTTGGAAATGCTGTTCCTCCTTTGTTGGCAAAAGCTATTGCTGAGGTAATTATAAACAACGAAAAATAACTATTATGGCAGATGTTTTTCCTTCATTGTTAGTTCATCGAGATAATCCTAATTTAAGATTGGGAATCAAATCTTCTTTGAACTCGTTTAAGCAATTATTGGCATCCTTATATATAATTTACAAGTCTTGTCAAAATGCTTCTAATGTTTGTTATTCTGAAGAAGTACATGATGGCACAAATACTGCTATTTGTCTAAGCAAGCAGTTGTTGTTGTCTATACAAAAACATTTTTCAGATTTGTCTGATGTACAAGAACGTATAGAAAAATCGCCTTTGTTTAAGTCTCAATGTGAAGCTTTGCAAGTAGGTTTGGAGTTGTTCTTGCATTTAGCTAAGATAGATTTTGTTGATGAAGGTCGGCAGGAAAGAACAGGTGCCAACCGTTACAATAAGAAACTTGCATTTTCTGACAAAATGCTAATAATTGATGCGTACTTGAGTTCTCAAAAGCAGGCTACAACCTCTTTGTTGAACTCTTGGTTAGATGGAGTGGATTATGATGACGAATTTGAGCATGGGCTAAAGACGATACTATCTACTTTCATAGCAGAATGTTGTTATAAGATAAAAAAGTCTGATGGCAGAGAGTTAGTCTTTAATTTGGAGAATATATATGATGCCTTGCAGAAAGGCGATAATGTCATCTTTAAAGATGGTGGGGAGACTGTTGGACCTTTACGTGTGTTGAGTTCTTATATTGGTGAAAATATGCTGTCTGGAGTAGTTAAGGTCAAAGGTCTCTTTAAAACGGATTCTACAGCTGAAATCACAGGTATGAAAGGTATGGTGTCGACATCTTTGGATTTGGTGATTCGTCAACTTCCCTATTGTGATGATGGTAAATCTCAATTTACTAAAAGTTATAGTATTAATGCGAGTTCTTTGAATTCAGTTTTTCGCCCCTACATCACCGCCATCAAGTCGAAGCCATTTCTTTTATTGGCTGGTATCTCTGGTACAGGCAAGAGCCGAATCGTCCGTGAGTTGGCTCGTGCTTGCTGGGATGTAGATTCCCCTGAATACACGGCGCATAAACCGAAGAACTATGAGATGGTGCAAGTGAAACCTAATTGGCATGATTCCTCAGAGTTGATTGGGTATGTGAGCCGTATCAATGGCGAACAGTATGTGGTTGGGCCATTCCTTAGATTCATGGTGAAGGCGATACTCGACCCTAATACTCCTTACTTCTTGTGTTTGGATGAGATGAACTTGGCTCCGGTGGAGCAATACTTCGCTGAGTTCTTGAGCGTTATTGAAAGCCGTAAGCAAGAGAATGGCAAGGTTGTAACTGATCCTATTGTGGATTATGAACCAACGGAAGCTTATAAGAATCTGATAGACCAACTTTTTGATGATGACGAAATACGTGCAGAGTATTTGAAGGAGAAAGGAGGCAAGCGTCTTTCCATCCCTCAAAATCTCATTGTCGTAGGCACAGTCAACATGGATGAGACCACCTTCTCTTTCTCTCGAAAAGTGCTTGATAGAGCTATGACCATCGAGATGAATGAGGTGAACTTGGCTGGTGGATTGACCCAAAAACATGAAACAATAGGCAAACTCAACTTTGATGACTTGGTAGGGATGAATGTGGAAGGCGTGGATGTTTATGCTGATCATCAGGATGTGTGTGATAAGGCTATTGCGTATCTCCAAAAGATAAATGATGTCTTGGAGGGCACCCCGTTCAAGGTGGCTTATCGTACACGCAATGAGTTCTTGCTCTATGTGGTCAACAATCTGCCTTATCGCAAAGATGAGGATGGAAATGAATTGAGCGAGGAAGAGGTCGTGGCTCGTGCCTTGGATGAGATTACTTCGATGAAAGTTCTCTCTCGCATTGAGGGCGATGACCAAAAGGTAAAGGAAGAACTTCTTGCTCGATTGGAACAGGCTGTGACCGATATGTTGCCTGAGACATTACATGAGAATTCTGTTTCTTTGGCTAAGTTGAAGGAAATGAAAGAACGTTGTAAAACGGGCTTTACCAGTTTTTGGAGTTAATCAAGTGTTTGGATAGAGAAGGATATAGGGTATATATAAATAGGTAGTGTATGGAACTGCTGAGGCTGGAACATCAAGACTTTGTGATGAACATCGAATGCACCAAGTTTGATGCAATATGGAGAAAGGCTAAGGGGAATGTGGGAGAGGAACATCTTACTTCCACTTACTCTTGGTCGGATGGCGTCGTGTCGGTGGAGCGGCTTGGGGAGGAAGGTAAATCTTCAGAAAGTATCTTGAAGGATGTGCGTGCACCAGCTATCTTCTTTGATAACGCAGATTATCCGATATGGATTGATTTCAAGGAAAATAGCCATGTCAAGGGGGCAAGGTTGTGTTCTGTTAGCCAAAGTGATAATGGGCGATTTGCCTTCAGAAGAGGACTGCTCGCTGGCTTTCTCAACTATGGCAATGAGATAGGACGTTCGGAAATCAACTTCGAATATGATACGGATAAGGGAAAGCGAAGGTTCTCTTTCTCCTTTGAGGTGTTGAGTACCAAGCTTGATTATCATAGCCATTGGAAGAAGATAGTGGAAGACATCGAACAAGAGTATCGTATGCTATCGCTTGATTTCTTGAAGCGAACTTTCCATAGCTTTTCTCCTGATGCAAATGGCGAGACACCAGAGATTATCTGGTGGAGCATCTTTGCGGCTGAACAAAAGAAGTTCTTGACTGCTTGTAAGAATATCATAGAGCGTCCTCGCCATCGATTGCATGGTAGGGAGACTTTTCTTCGTGCCGATAAGTTGCGCAGAATACCTATGTCCTTAGAAAATGAGATAGCCGAGCATCGCAAGGAGCTTGCTCGTCTTTATCGGGTGGAGGAACAGGTGCAGTCGAACGATACACAAGAGAATCGTTTCTTGAAATATGCCTTGGCGCAAATCACGGATAGATATGCTGTGTTGAAGGAACGTATCTTGAAGGTGGAGGGTGTATCTGATACTACAAGGATGGAACTAGAGGACACCTTTCTCGCTCTCAATAGGTTGCGGAGGAATCCTTTCTTCCGCACCATCGGTCGTTTCAAGGGATTGAATCAGGAGAGTCTGATTTTGCAGAAAGCAACTGGCTATAGTCAGGTTTATCGCACATGGAATTTGTTGCGCAAGGCTTATTCGCTCAATGAGGGAATGTATCGCTTGCAGTCGAAAGACATCGCCACGCTTTACGAGATATGGTGTTTCATTGAGGTGAGCCATATCGTAAAGAAGCAACTCGGACTTGGGGATGATGGAGTAGAACATCGCAATCGTATGGAGTTGAATGGCTTGTTTACTTGGGAACTAGGCAAGGGGAAACATTCTCGCATTCTCTTCCGAAAGGACGGTGTAGAGTTGGCGGAACTTGTCTATAATCCGAAGAATACGGAGCGAGTGAACGATAACATCGGTATGACTCACCTCATTGTGCCAACCGTACCTCAGAAACCGGACATCGTATTGCAACTTACCAAGAATGATCTTCAGAAAGACATGAAGATGACGTATCTCTTTGATGCAAAGTATCGTATTGCTAGTAAGTTGGGCAATGGGGTGGATGTTCCTCCTGACGATGCTATCAATCAAATGCACCGTTATCGTGATGCCATCTATTATCGTGATTATGCTGAGGCTCCATTGAAGAAGGAGGTGATAGGTGGTTATATCTTGTTCCCTGGTGATGGTAAGCCGATGGATGTGGAGATGGCTAAGTTCTACCAAACTATCAAGGAAGTGAATATCGGTGCCTTTCCGCTTCGTCCCAATGACGTTCAAAATGTACGCTTGCTTGAAGATTTTATCCAAGAGTTGATAGTGACAAAGGCGAAAGATACCATACAACATGTGATACCGCAGAAGGGTACTGTAGTGGAAGTGGATAATCGGGTATTGGTAGGTGTAGTAAGACCAAGTCATCGCCGTGACTATTTGCAGAGTTTCGAGGATTGTACTGCCACCTTATATTATACGGGCAGCAAGTTTCCAACAACGATTCCTTTGCAAGATTTGCATTACTTCATACCGTATTTGGATGGGAAAGGTATTCGGGATGTCTATGAGATAGTGAGCATGCGTACCATTTCGAATAGAGAGGCCAAGCAGGATGAGAGAAGTGATGCTACGAATGACTTGCGACTGGCATTCGAATTGAAGTACAGTCGTTCTATTGCCAAGGAATATCGCAAGATAGATACTTCTCGAATGAAAAGCTATACTTTCTTGGATACCACGTTCTCTGAATTGGAAGATATGGCATAATGGCTTGTATGCCTTGATGTAATGTTGAGATAACATGAACGCCTAAAGAAAAAAGTATGCAAGCATATGATGAAAGTTTCCCAAAGATATAATGAAAGTCCTTCGAAGATATAGGTTATGTTGTTGAAACAGATAGGTTCGTTGAACGCATATCAGCTGTTGTGCGCTCGCCCATCAGCTGATATGCGCATGTACTACACGTGTTGTGCACACGTCACTTAGTTGATGGACGGTAATATGATAACTATTGGCACAAAAGCATCCTGTTAGGCTTGCCTAAGTATCATATTTCCGAGCCATAACTATCATCGTAATCAATCATTTCGTGGATATGGCAGTGCAAGGGTATGGATGGGTAGCGTAAGACTACCCATTCTTTATTTCTCGTAAATCAAAAAATCTTGCTAAAGCCTTGTATCAGCCACTTCCATACAGGCATTACCTCGATAGTCTTGCCATTTACTTCCACAGTTTCCTCGGTATCATAGCTTAAAATCAGGAGGCGTTGGCAATCCAAGACCTTGGTGAGTTTTATCAATGCGGTGCTTTCTCGTTGCCAGGTCTCATCAGTCTTATGAGGATTGTAGCTTACCTGTATCGCCAAGGCAGCATCTGGAATGTAGAAATCTACCTCAATGTTTCGGTTATAGAAGAACACTCGCTCGTCTATGCCATATCGGCGGATGAGTTCCATGGCTACCATGTTCTCTAAGAGGGAAGTGTCGATATCCAATGCCAAGATACTGATGATGCCGTTATCCACAAAGTAGTACTTCGGGTTGGTCTCACGATTGGTGAGGTTGTCTGCGATGTTCTTGATGGAATATATCAGAAAGGCATACTTTGAGTACTCTATGTAGTTGATGATAGTAGCTTTTCCTAACTTAGCACCAGTTGAGGCTATGATATTAGAAAGGCGGGTGAAAGAGGTGGGCTGTTTGACACTCTCTGCCATCTTTCTAAACAGAATACGGAGTGAGAACAGGTTGTCTATCTTGTTGCGAGTTGCTATATCGCCAATGTATATCTTCTGATAAACGCTATTGAGGTAATCTCGTTTGGATGCAAGTTGTGCTCCCTCTGGGAAACCACCAAAGCGGAAATACTCTGCAAAATATCTCTGTACATCAGCTCTGCCAGAAGTGGTTGCAATGTTCATGTCATCGTATGGGATATTATTGGCAGAAAGGTATTCGCTGAAACTATAAGGCAAGATATGCTTGGTAATGTATCTACCTCCTAATGTGGTAGCTACGTCACTGCTCAGCATCTTGGCATTGCTGCCAGTTATATATACTCTATATTTGTTGTCTGCCAATCGTCGGGCGAACTTATCCCATCCCTCGATGTTTTGGATTTCATCAAGGAATAGTATAGGGCGTTGTGCAGACATCATGCCATGAACCTCAAGGATAAGATTGAGTTCTTGGGCTGTCATTCCAATGAGTCGCTCATCCTCAAAGTTGATATATAGCATCGAGTCCCAAGTGATACCTTTTTTTAGGTTGTCTTGGATCTGCTGATAGAGCATGAATGATTTCCCTGCTCTTCGAACACCAATAAGCACATAGTTGGCAAAGTCTTCCATCTCTATGTTTCGATGAACGACTTGCTGGCTTTCTATCTCTTTTCGATTCTCCAAAAGAATCTCTTTGATGGTCTCTTTTTCTATCATAATTGCAATATTGTTCTATTCGTAGAACAAAAATACAATAATTTTGTTTTATCTACAAAACAAAATGATGATTTTTGCGTATTTTAACGCAAATTATTCATTTCAGCCTTCTTGCTCCCTTCTTAAAACATAGGCAAATTCTCTTCGAAAAATACACTTTTCAATCTTCTTTTGCTGATATTGCCTAAAAAAAATCGTAACTTTGCAGCCGCATTTATGAATAAGGTATTAAGTATCTCTATAAAAGGATGACAATGAATTTGAGCGAATTGGCGCGCAAGCGAGTGGCGGTAGCCGCCTATTATTTTGTGCCGGGAGTGGTGTTTGCCAGTTGGGCAAGCCGTATCCCGGATGTAAAACATCTGTTGCACTTGGGCAACGGACAGTTGGGGTCGGTACTCTTTGCCATCCCCATCGGACAACTTCTGATGATGACTTTCTCTGGCATCTTGGTGAGCAAGTTTGGTAGCAAGAAGATGCTCGTGGTATCGGAAGTGTTTTATGCCTTGGCATTGCTGAGCATCGGTTTCAGCCATACCGTCTTTCATCTCATTCTCAGTTTGGTGGCTTTCGGAATGATGGCGAATCTGATGAATATCGCCACCAACACGCAGGCATGTTTCTTGGAAAAGATGTATGGCAGGAACATCATGTCTTCCTTCCATGGCTTGTGGAGCTTGGGAGGATTTGCGGGAGGTATCGTCGGTTCCATCTTTGCCAGTACCTCGCTTCCTATCCCTGTGCATTTCGGCAGTATCTTGGTGATGTCCCTCCTCGTGATAGCCATCGGCTTGAGTTATCTCGTAGATGACCAGACGGCAAAGGCGGAGGAAGAGGAAGTGCCGAAGTTCTCATTCCGTACCATCGACCCAACGCTGTTCTTGCTCGGACTGATGGGATTCGGTGGCATGTTTTGTGAGGGAACGGTCTATGACTGGAGCAGTGTGTATTTCTCTTCGGTGGTGAAACCCGATGAGGCTTTCATCCGTGCCGGATATGTGGCAGGTATGGGAGCGATGACACTCGGACGATTCCTTGCCGATGGTTTCGTTACGAAATATGGTCCTAGCAAAGTGTTGAAGACTTGTGGAGCCTTGATTGTCGTCGGCTTGTGGATGGCGGCAGCCTTGCCTTACCTCATCACAGCCACCTTGGGCTTCTTGCTCGTAGGTTTCGGCATCTCCTCTTCCGTGCCTATCTGCTATAGCATCGTTGGCAAGCTCGGCACGATGAAGGCGAGCATTGCCATCACCATCGTGTCGAGCATCAGTTTCTTCGGATTCTTGGTAGGTCCTCCTGTCATCGGATGGCTCTCTGAGGCAACTGGTCTTCGCATTGCCATCAGCATCGCCGCTTGCTTCGGCTTGTTTATCGCCTTTATTGCAGGGAAGGTTAGTAAAAGGGTAGAAGGGTAGAAATTATAAAAGGAATCTCTGAAAAGCAAGAGATTCCTTTTTTATATTTTCTGATGTATGTTCTAGCGGTAGTAATTGACTTCATTCTATTTCTTATACTTCCTCCATCCTTGCCAATTCCCAACCTTTAAACTGCATGATGATCTTGTGAAGTGTTGTGCCTTGTCTTAAAGCTTCCACTCGTGGTGCCGCGGCATATCGATTGATTTGCTCTACGGCATCCGTCCATTGCTTCTCGGCTTTTGTCATAGGCGTTCCATCTTCCTTGTAAGCATCCTTTGCCTCTTCGTCAAATTCCTTCTTAGAAAGCACCTTCAGCTCCAAGATGTAGCTATGCTTGGTAGGATAGTGGGTGAGGTCGGGGAGGAGGAAGAAGTCGCAGTAACCATGGTTGAGTTCCAACTCAGGAGCTGTGATATAGTAATCGTTCAAGTTCAGATATGCCATGAAGAAACCTTGCAGGTTGCGCTCCGACTCGATACTGTCACGCACAGATGATACCTTGGCGTAGGCATCAGCGATGTGCTGCAATGGCTCCTGCCACTTGCCCTCGAATGCCATGTAGGTAAACTGGGTGGTGAGGTTGATAGGGTTGACATAGTTGATGTCTTGAAATTCCTCCAACAAGTAATTGTAGTATTGCTTGCGCACGTTGTTGTTGGGTATGCCAAGTATCAACTGGCTTCCGAAAGTACCCTTGATGGTGAGCATGCCATAATAGAACAGCAAACTTGGGAAAATCTCAGCTTTCGGAATCTGGTAGGCTGAGAAAGACTCATAGAGCTGGGTGATAATCTGTCCTTCCTCGGCTATCTTGTGGATGATGCCACGACGCTCGCCATCGAGTTTGTCGAATTGCAAGAGTTTCTTCATCTTGCCATAGTCGGTCTTGGTGTTAGGGTCGATCATAATTCTTGGAGGACGACCACTGTCCATATAATTGCGAAGGTAGTAGAGTACCATATCGCAATTGAACATTCTGATATCCTTATCTAAGGCATCTTCTGCAAAGCAATAGTTGTCATACCATGGCTTCATGTCGTTGACAATCGCTTCGATGTCACAATCGGCTGGCAGCAATCCATTCTCCTTGTAATAAGTGAACATATCGATGACATCCTTGGTCGAGAAACCAAGCATCTCGTCAAACTCAGGCTTGATGGAGATGTTCCAACCGATATTGTATCCGCTTGTCACGTCATCCAAGGTCACTGGGCTGACACCCATCATGAAGATACGCTCGAAGTTGCCTTTGAACTTCTTGAACACGTCGCGATAGAAACCATCGGCATGGGTGATGGCATGATATACCTTCTCGCCATGCTCATTGAGTACGACATTCGTAAAGTTGTCGTACTCGTCGATGATGAGATAGAGAGGGTAGTTGTGTGTCTTGGCAGCTTGGAAGAGAAGCTGCAATTTGTCGGCATGTTCTGTCTTGGACAGAATTAGGGAAACCTCCTCTTCTGTATAGAACTCAGAATAGGTGCGAATAAAGCCATCAAGAGTAATGCAGAGGTACGCATTGAATCTTTCCTCCAGAATATCTATCTTTCCTGTGATCTGTGAAAAATCAAGGTAGAGTATCTGGTAGTGACCTTGCAGAAGGGTAGGATGCTTACCTATCCAAAGGTTGCCAAATAATTTTTGAAACTTGTCCTTCTGCTTACAGTCATAGTAAGAGTAGAGCATACTAAGGAATATGCTCTTTCCGAAACGACGTGGTCGGATGAAGAATAGGTTGCGAGGTTGCTTTTCTATTTCTGGCAAGAACATCGTCTTATCGACATAGTAAAGGTTCTGCTCGATAACCTTGGCAAAATCAGCCACTCCGTATGGTACTTCTTTCACTTGCTGCTCCATCATTGCTTACTTTTAAATGTAACTTGCTGCAAAGATAATGCAAATCGAAGACAATTCAAAATAAATTCATTTATTTTAATTGTTGAGTGAAACTTATCTCATTTAAAGTTAGCCCCGTGAAAACGATATGACAATATTTTTAGAGGATTAATTCTGCTTTATCGTGTGCTTTTATGGAGATAAGTTTCGGTTTATCGCTTAATTTATACTATTTTGTGATCTCTTTTCGTCAAATTGTGGTGTATTTTGTTAATTGACCGATAAAAAGCACAAATTGACCGATTATCGCCCCTGAAGAAGTTGCATTAGTTATAATTTTGCAGCGATTTTTATAGTTCAAAACAAAAAATACAATCTAATAACTAGGCTTATGGATAAACAAAGACTTTTGTTTGCTAGTGTGCTGATGGCTATGATGTCTTCAGCAGCCCTAGCACAAACCAATGTGACAGATCAGTATATCGTCAATGCAGGTTTTGACGATGGTACATTCGTTAATAATGCGCCAAAGGGGTGGACATTAGACGTGTATTCTTCATTGAAGACAAATAAGATTAGTACATGTGCAAAAGGTGATGGCTTGATTCCTGCCAACCAGAACCATTGGCAATTATACCAATGGAGTGGTGCCATCAAAGGTAAGGCCTATCAAAAAGCAACAGGTTTGCCTAAGGGTACATATAAGTTGACAGTAGCGGTCTCTTCCTCTTTTAGTGGAACCGTCAACTTGTATCTCAATGACAAAAAAACAGCCATTGTGTCAGGTTTGCCTAAGGTTTATGAAGTAGAGGCTGAGGTGACAGATGGAGCCATTGAACTTGGTTTGCAATTAGATGCCAATGGAAGCAATCAGACCATCGATTTCGATTCTTTTAATCTGTATAAGATGTCGGATGAATCTTGGGCGCTTGTGAATCCAAACTTTGATAATGCTACATTTGCCAATAGTGCTCCGCAAGGGTGGACGCTTGTTCTGACGTCATCAGGTGCTAGTTCTAAGATTAGTACGGGATTGAAAGGAGATGGCTTGATTCCTGCTGACCAAAATCACTGGCAATTATGGCAGCAAAGTGGTCCGATGGTTGGAAAGGCTTATCAGAAGTTGACCAATGTGCCAGTAGGTCGATATAAGGCAACCATGCTGATGGTACCTACTTTTAGTGGAACGGTGGATATGTTCCTTAATGACGAGAAGACTAGCGTTACGACAGCGGTAAACCAAGAATATTCCGTAGAGGGCCTTGTGTATGATGGAACTTTGGAGCTAGGTCTTGACTTAAACGTTGAGAATGCCGCACTTTTGGATTTCGACACTTTTACCTTGGCCAAGGTGGATTTGCAAGCAGGTGATATGGCAGAAATCTTGTCTCGCATGAGCAAGGTATGTCAAGCTGATATAGCTAAGGAAAACCACCAAGTATGGTACAATAAGGAAGAGATGGATGCTGCCTTTGATGCCGCCCAGAAAGCACAGGATGATAAGGCTATGCAAGCTGCCGTCAATCTTTTGCAGACTGCTCATTATAACTTCTTGGCTATCGAAGATATATACAATACTATGCGTGATGCAGCTACTGTTATGTACGATAAGACAAAAGGTTCCTTGTTCTATGGCAGAACAGAAGTGGAGAATATTTACAATCAAATGAATGAATACTTCCAGGCAGATACCGACCAGCGTCAATGGATGCAGGGCAAATTGGCAGACTTGGAAGCTATCGACCAAGCATTTGCGCTCTTCAGTCGTATCACCAATGCCATTGATGAGGCAAAACGTCAGATGGCTTATACCAATTATAAGGGAAAGGCTGACTTTGAGCAAGCCCTGAAGGCTACCGAGCCTAAACAAATGAAAGCCAAAACTGTAGAGGAATATCAGGCCATCATTGATGAAATTAAGGTGGCGCAGAAGACCTATTTGAAGAATCGTCCTTCAGAGTGGATAACCATCCAAAATGGAAAACTTTGGCAAACAGACAATGGCAAGGGTGGTTTGACTTCTGTTCAGGCTCATGCTCCTGGCTTTGTTCGTGTGGGTGATGTATGGTATATGTGTGGTGAAGATCGCACAGGCTGGTGGAACCCTGATATCAATCTTTATTCTTCTGTAGATTTGGTTCACTGGAAATTTGAGAAGAAGATTGTGGAGAACGGTGTTACTACCCCAGAGTTGGGACATGGCAGAATGATAGAGCGACCTAAGTTGCTTTATAATGCCAAAACTGATAAATATGTGGTATGGTGTCATTATGAGTCAGGTAACTATGGCGCATCCGAGGCAGCTTGTTTCGAGTGTGACAAGGTGAATGGTGACTATAAGGTAGTTTGGACAGGGCGTCCTTTGGGGGTGAAGTCTCGTGACTGCAATGTGTTCCAGGACAATGATGGTACAGCATACTTTGTATCTACAACGAATGAAAATCGTGACTTGGGTCTCTTCCGTTTGAGCGATGACTATCACGATGTCGTGGAGCATACACAACTTTTTGCAGGAAAGGGTCGTGAGGCTCCGGCAATCGTTCGTGTGGGTGACAACTACTTTATGTTTAATTCTGCATGTTCTGGCTGGGATCCTAATGCTTGTAAGATGTCTTATACCACCAACTTGAAAAGTGGTTGGACCAATTTGACACAGGTGGGCAATGACATAGCATACGATACTCAGGCTGCTGCCATATTGAAGATAGAGGGAACCAAGCAAACTACTTATCTTTATGTGGGTGATCGTTGGCAAGACCCAGGTTTGCCAGAGTCAAAGACTATCATCTTCCCAATCTCATTCAAAGGTACTAGCTGTAGCATGGACTATCGTGAGCGTTTCGACATTAATTTTGTGACTGGTGAATGGCGAGAGACTCCTACGGAGAATATCTTTGAGGATAGAACTGGATGGAAAGTCGTAGATTACAGTTGTCAGCAGAGTAATGCTTACCTTGCTTCTTATCTCATTGATGGAAAGTTGAGTACTCATTGGCGTAGTGGTGCAGATGGGGGAGAAGATGCTGCGCCACATCATGTTACGGTAGATATGGGCAAGACGGTCAACATCAAGGGATTCTTGGCTACTCCTCGCATGGATGGGTGGCATACGGGCTTGGTTCGTAATTACGAATTCCAGTTGAGTAATGACGGAGTAAATTGGACTACCATTGCCTCGGGCAATTGGTTGATGTATGATGTTGAGGTTGACTTTGGAAAGACATATGCTTGTCGATACTTCAAGATTGTCTGCAAAGATAACGCAGCTTCTATTTCGGAAATCAATATCGTTTCCTCTAAAGATACCCCTTCGTTACCTACAGACATTAAGGAAATCCATGCCAAGTCTGACAAGAAAGTAAAGGCTCGTACTTATTATACGATTGATGGCCGTCAACTTTCTGCTCCTCAAAAGGGAATTTATGTAGAGAAGGTAACCTATGAGGATGGAACTATTGAGACAATTAAGAAAATATTTTAGCAATGAATTTTACTTTTAAATTATGGCCAAGCTTGGTCGCCATCTTTATGATGGTGACCAGCTTTCAGGCAAAAGCTCAGACGCTTTTGCCTCATTTTGCAACCTCAGACCAATATGGTGGAAAGAAAGTCGATGACATGAGCAATTTTGTACCTATTCTAGATGACTATACATTGGAGGTAATGGGTACCAAGGGAAAAAGTATCAGTATCGCTTTTGCACAAGTACAATATACGCCTACTCAGAATGTCAAGGTAAGATTTGTGCAAGCGAAAGGCAAAATCTATGTGTTTGAGGGAAATGCCTATACGTCCACTTTGACTCCCAACTATAAGTACATAGAGCAGGCTGGTAATTTGTTGCGAAATGGAAGTTTTGAAACTACTGGTACACAGTTGAACTCTGGGCGTTGGCAAGCTTCCGACTGGGACACTTGGAATGGTGGAACTCCTACTTGGGGAGCAAACGTTGGTGATGTCAATGTTCGTGAGAATGCTAATTATCGTTCAGATGGCAGCAAGAGCATCATTTTGCATACTAGTAGCCGCTGGCTTTGTCAGCAGATGACAGCTGGAGCTTTGGAGCCCAACGGACTCTATCGCATCAGTTGTGATTATTGGACTTCTGATGGGTGGAACAATGGAAACCACAAGTATCAAATCTGGTTGGGGTCTTCGATGGCAGGAAGCGACTTGATGACTTTCGACGCCTATACCACAGTCAACAACAATACTTCTAAGCAATCCTATGTCTCCACATTCCAGATGCCAAGCAAGTCTATCGGTAATGTGTTCTTGTCTTTCTATCGTTCTGAAAGTGGTGTCGATTGGCTGGATAATGTTAAGTTGGTTAAGTTAGTTCCATCGCATAAAGGTCTGACGGGAGTAACTTCTGCCATCTTTGCTTATGGTGCGTATGCGCCTGCGGATATGACTTTTCCTGACAATGTCTGCATCGACTATACCAACATGATAGTCAACCCTAACTTCATTGATGGCGCCATGAAAAGCGGAGCTCCAGCAGGTTGGACTCTTGATGCTAAAGTTACTCAATCGAAGATTAGTACAGGTGAGAAAGGTGGAGGAGTGATCCCGTCAGGACAAAACCACTGGCAGTTGTGGCAAGATGGCTCTCCTTTAAATGGATATGCTTATCAAACTTTGTCCAATCTTCCCAATGGTCGATATGAAGTCTCAGCCAAAGTGGTATGTACAGGTTTTAGTGGCTCCATCAAACTCTTTGCTAATGATGGGGAGACAATTTTAGAGTCTGGTGTAGGCAAAGTCTATACTGTATCGGGTGTTGTAGTCAATGGGGTTTTGAAATTGGGACTCAACTTCGCCACCAAAAATGGAATTACCATCGATTTCGACTCATTTACCTTATTATATAAAGGTAAGGATACGGCAGGTTATCGCAAGACCTTGAATCGCAGAATAGAGGATGCCAAAGAAATCTTAGCCAACCTAGAAGATGGTTATGATGTAAGTACTCTCACACAGTTGGTGAAAAATGCAGAAAGCTTGGGTGCAGATGCAAGTTCGGATCAGGTGATTTCAGCCATCTCTGATATTGACCAAGAACTCAGCAAATATCAGGCTTATGTGGCTGAATGTGAACTGAAGCGTAAGAAGGTTGCGCAATTTAAAACTGTACTTGCAGGTGCCAAAAGTGAACGTGCCACAGAATTATATCCAGCTACTGCTGATTTTGACAAGGCCATTGCTGAGGCTGAGTCTTTCTTTGGGAGATTGGAGAATAATCCAACCCTTGATGCAACGGTTGCACAGGATAAGCTGAATGCTGCCCGTGAGAATTATTACAATTCTCAGTTTAAGGTAGTACCTACGGCGCAAGTGGTTTCTTCTGTTGACTTGAGTTTGAATGGCTCAGAGAAATATCTGCTTCGTGTCGATGGAAAACCTTACTATCCAACGGAGATTCAGGTTCGACCAGATAAAATGCGTGGCTACTTAGGATGGAGCGAAGATGAAATCGAGGCTACTTTCAAACGAGCAGCCAATGATGGTTTCAACACTTTGAGCGTGCCGTTGTATTGGAGCGAGGTGGAACCAGAGAAAAATCATTTTGATTGGCATATTCTTGACAGATACCTTGGGTGGTGTAAAAAATATGGTGTCAAGATGGAACTATTGTGGTTCTCCTGGAGCAGTGGCGGTCGCATTCAGTATTTATGGAATGTCAATGGCAAACAACAATTGCGTACTCCTGACTATGTATGCTCTCTAGAGGGAACTTCTGAGTTCAACATGCTTCGTAAGGAATGGGAGTATTCACTTGACTGGCGAGATACAAATTTGCGAAGTCGTGATGCATATGTGTTGGGACGTGTCATGGAGCACATAGCACTTTGGGATGCCAATAATGGCAAGACTCATTTAGTGATAGGAGTGCAGTTGGGCAATGAGGCTCGTGCCCATGGCGACAATGCGGCAACCTCTTCGGAAATCATAGACTATTACCATCATGTGGGTGCTGCTGTGAAGCAATCGAAATATGTGACTTGGACTCGTCTAAATTGCGTTTCTTATGAGACGAGTGGCAGAACCACGGCAAATGAAAACTTGCGTAACAATGGAGGAACCAATATCGACTTCGTGGGTGTTGACATCTATGGAACTAATGCTAATTCGGTAAAGGGTGACTTGAGTGGTTACTTAGGAACGAAAGGTAAAAACTTCCGTATGATTATGGAGATTGATGCCAAAGATTCCAATTCACCTATTTATCAGATGGCAGCTCTTGCAGGTGATAAGGCTTTCAATTATTACAATTTGGGTCCTGTGGATGGAAATGGGCTCTACTCTAATTCGGGGCATGTTTTGACAGAGCGCTCCCACATCAACCTCGTTCGTCAGCGCAACCAAATCCTCAACTTGGCAAACCAAGACATAGCCAAGATGAAACAAGGTAGTGGACTTTACGTGTATAACTATGCAGGTAACTCAACCTGTAGTCAGAGTGGTCTTGATGGAATCAGCTTTGTTCCAGATGATCAAAAAACGCAAGCAGTGGCTGTTCGTCATGGCAATGAAGAGGTGTTTTTGCTTTCTACAGCTGGTGGTACTTTCACACTTCCAGCGAAGTATAATGGCTACAAGGCGCAGAAAGGTTATTGTAATGCTAATAATAACTGGGTGGCTGAAGCAAACTTGACTATATTAAATGGTAAAGTCGTCATGCCAGAGACTTCTTGTGTGTTGATTACCAAGAATCCTAGAGTCATTACTGGCATCCAAAGTGTCTCAAGTGATTCTGAAAAGAGAATTGTTGCCTACTATGCGTTGTCTGGTAATAAAGTCGCACATCCAACGAAAGGTGTGTATTTAGTAAAAAAATCTGATGGGACAGTGACAAAACTGAGCAAGTAAACTAATGCAATACGAACTAGAAAGGTACGACATGCTTTTGGGCGGTCGTACCTTTGATTATTATTTATCACAATGACCGATAATAAACATAAATTGACTGAATATCCTCCCTAGATATGTTGCATAAGTTATAATTTTGCAGCGTCATTCTATGATTCCTTACTAAGTAAAACAATAACTAATATATATATTTATGGGTAGAATTAGATTCTTTTTAGCTAGTGTGTTGATGGCAGCGATGGCTTCCACCGCCTCTGCACAAAGTAATGTGACAGGGAAGTATGTCACCAATGCCGGTTTTGACGATGAGACCTTTGTAAATGGTGCGCCTAATGGATGGACTTTGGATGTGTCTTCTTCTTTAACGACAAACAAGGTTAGTACAGGTGCTAAAGGTGATGGTTTGATTTCTGCCGATCAAAACCATTGGCAGTTATATCAATGGAAGGGTGCCATCAAAGGTAAGGCTTACCAAAAAAAGACAGGCTTGCCTGATGGAACATATAAGTTGACCGTAGCGGTCTCTTCTTCTTTTAGTGGAATCGTCAACTTGTATCTCAATGACCAAAAAAAAGCTATTGAATCTGGTCAACCTAAGGTTTATGAAGTGGAGACTCTGGTAACTGGTGGAACCCTTGAGTTTGGTTTGCAATTGGATGTTAATGGAAGCAGGCAGACGATAGATTTCGATTCTTTTAATCTGTATCATAAAGAAGCTGGTACTAAGTGGTGGGGTAATGCACTTGATGATGTGTTGGCATCGTCTAAGGATGAAACGGCTACAAAGCCAAAAGTGAGTGATGCAGATCGCAGCAATCCTAAGAAAACCGTGTTTCTCTATAATACATTGACGGGTAAATTCTTAAATCAAGGAAGTTGGTGGGGAACTCATACAATAGTAAATGATGTTGGTATCAAATGTTGGATTCTAAAGAAGCAGGTTACCGTGAATGGTCAGGCTGTTGATAGGTATTATATAGAAACTGCTTGCAAAAATTCTCAATTTTCCTATAAAGATGACTATTTGGGCTTTAGCGGTAATGAACCTTATTTAGACAATGGTGAGGGGCAATGGATGATAGACCCAATAGCAGAAGGTAGCAGTGTGTATTATATTCATAGTACCCAGCATCCTAATATTTCGGATAGCTACCTATTTGTTGATTCTGACAATAAATATGTTCGTACAGCAGCGTTGAATGATGATTTAACAGGTAATGGTAGTAGAGCTAAATGGATTCTTGTCACGCAGCAAGATTTGATGGGCGAGTTTCAAAAGACAACGGTGCAATTGAAGGGTGTGCCTGCCGATGCCACTTTTATGTTGGGAGATCCTGATTTCCATCGTTATAGTATGGAACAAGTACAGTGGAAATTTGAACCTCCTACAAGTGGTACTTCTGCTACTCTTTTTGTTGGTATTAATAAGCATTACCAAAAATATGATGTTACCAAAAATGAATATGCATGGGTAGTTTCTGGAGACACCAATGGTGGTGATAGTAAGCATGGTTGCTATTGGTCAGCGAGAATAATTGGTGGCAAAGGAACGATGTATCAAGAATTGTCCATTAATAAGAGTGGATGGTACCAGATTCAATGTCAAGGAGAATGCTATGTGCCAAATGGGGCAAGCTATAATGTTGCTTCCTTGTTCGCAAAAACAGATGCTGTTAAAATTACCTCACCAATAAGAACCGTTGCAAGTAAAATAGGTGAGTTCTCTAAGACGGATATTGGTTCTAACTCAGAAGCAGAACGCTACTATAAATCTTATGGTGATTATACAAATACGCTGATGATTTATGTAGATTGTGGTACTGACAATTCCAAAGTTGCCACTCTCACATTGGGTATTAAAGTTGATGGTGAGAATGTGCCGGCAGAGACTGGTGTGGCAGTTGATGCTTTCCGTTTGCAATATTGTGGTCTTCCTGATGGCCATAACTTGGTGTTGGATGAGGATTTTACCAATTTCGATTATATCACCAAGGAAACGGGCGATAAGCAATATAACAACTCTATACTCTATTTGCACCGATTATTGACAAAGAAAATGTGGAACACGATTATCCTGCCAGTTGATTTGACTGCAGATCAGTTTAATACAACATTTGGTATTGACGCAAAACTAGCTCGATACAATGGTGTGAGAAATAATCGTTTGCAATTCTTGGTGCAAGATGACAAGAGTATTTACGACACAGAGGAAAAAGGCGCTTTCTTGAAGGCAAACATGCCTTACATTATTTGGCCAACCATAGAGCCTGAGCATACAGCAGCTTATACCTACACGACAACATTGGATGAAGATACGAATACTCGTGAATTGAATGCCTTTGACGTGACAGTGGGTACTCCTTATTATGTGGTAAACAATGTGTCGATGGATAAAGCTAATGTAAATCAAAACGTTATCAATGCCTCTGTGGATGCAGAAACGTTGAAGGATGGTTATGCTTTCCATGGTATCTTGACACAAGATTATGAGGGCAAAACTTTCCTTGATGGTGCTCATGTTAAGGCTGGTGACTATACTTTCAATCAAGGTAAGTTGCACTTATTCAAGGGTGACTATGGCATGAAAGGTTTTCGTTGCTGGTTCCATGCCGTAGATGGAGGTGTGAGTCAGGCCAAGTGGATGGGGGTTGAAATCAATGGCATCTCTGGCAACGAGGTGACTGGCGTGGATGCTCCTTGGAATGATGAGATGAACGACAAGATGGATGTCTATACCATCAATGGTCAGAAAGTAAATGTGCAACGATTGGAAGATTTGCCACGTGGCATTTACGTTGTCAACCATAAGAAATATGTTGTGAGATAAAAGATGATATGAGAATTATTAAAGATAAGATAAAGATGAAAAAGATATATATGACTCCACATTTGGAGATTCTTGCATTTGTAAATTCAGAACAACTGTGCGATGGAGGAGGATTGTATGGTTGGTCTGCAACTAATGAGAGTGATGGGAGTTCAGATGGTGGTGGTAGTTCCGATAATGATGGAGACCCTGAGTGGGGAACAGCAGGTGCCAAACACTTTGACTGTTGGAACTCTTGGGATGATTGATGTCTCTACCTTTCCTAAGTAGATCATTTACTTTTATATAAATGTTAGGTTTTTGTTAGAAGAGTGCTTGCCGTGATGGCAAGACTCTTTTGAATGAAGTTTATGTTAATAATTTAGATTTTAGCTATGTTATCGGCAAAGTTGGCAGAAATCCGACGTTTTTCGTCTAGAAATGACGAATATACGTGCTCGATGCCTATTTTGCCGATTTTTTATCTATCGAATGACGAAAATTACTAATATGTCAATGCAAAAGTAATTGTAATTTTGCGGTGTCAATAAGACATTTGAATTAACAATCTAACTTAATTTAAACTTATAAAGATATGAAGCTTAATATTGTTAAGACTGACACAAAGATATTGGCAGCATCGCTGCTGAGTATCGGATTGTCTAGTATTCCTTTTATTGGGAGTATGGCTCATGAGACTTTGGCGAAAAGTACTGAGATTCAGCAACAGCAATCCTTGAAGGTTTCTGGTGTGGTTTCTGATGGCGAAGGACCTATTATAGGTGCGAGCATTAAAGAGAAAGGTACCTCGAATGGTACTGTTACTGACCTGGATGGTAAGTTTAACTTGTCTGTAAAGCCTGGTGCTACTATCATTATATCTTATATGGGATATAAAAAGGTAGAAATGAAAGCTGTTGGAGGGAAGTTGATGAATGTTACCATGCATCAGGACAGTGAATTGCTCAACGAGGTGGTCGTTGTCGGTTTCGGAACACAGAAGAAAGTAAACCTTACAGGTGCAGTAGATGTAGTAGATAGCAAACAATTAGCAGAGCGTCCTGTAGCTAATGCAGTTCAGGCATTACAAGGTGCTGCTCCAGGTCTTCAAATAACACAAACTAGCGGTAGCGTGTCTTCTCGTCCTAGTATCAATGTTCGTGGTGGTACAACCATTGGACAAGGTACTTCTGGTGATCCTCTTGTCTTGATTGATGGTATGGAAGGTGATATTAACTCTATTAACCCTCAAGATATTGAGAGTATCTCCATCCTGAAAGATGCTGCTGCTAGTTCTATTTATGGTTCTCGTGCGCCATTCGGTGTCATCCTTGTTACGACAAAGAAGGGTAAGGAGGGAAAACCAACCATTAATTATAACAACAATTTCAGAATTTCTTCTCCAAACAAAACCAACCATTTGATGCATTCTGTACAGTTTGCGTCTTGGATGAATGATGCTTTTGTCAATGATGGTCGGAATCCTTATTTTGCAACCAAGGAAGATGGTACGGGGCGTTTTGATAAGATTGTCGAGTTTGCAAATGCTTCCTACGTAAGCCCTGGTGTACGTCAGACAGCTGATGGAAAGATGGTTTACGAGGTCTTGGGTTACAACAGCTCTGGTCAGTGGCTCGGTGGTTATTCCAATGGCGTGGCTGATACAGACTGGTATGATGTACTTTACAAAAAAAGCAGTTTCTCACAGCAGCATAATGTTAGTGCAAGTGGTGGTAGTGATCGCTTTAAGTACTATGTATCTGGTAGCTTTTATAATCAGAATGGTTTGCTGAAAGTAGGCAATGAAGGCTTGAAGCGATATACTGGTACAGCCAAGATTGAGTCTCAGCTGACTAATTGGTTGAAATTGAACTATACCATGCGTTTTACTAGAGAGGACAACGACCATCCTACTAAAGCAGGGTGGTATGAGGCTGTTGCTTTGCGTGGTTGGCCAGTTCTGCCGCAGTATGATTGGAATGGTAACCGATTGTATTACTCTGACCTTACGTCATGGGCTGATGGTGGCCAAAACCAGACTCAAACTGATAATATCTATCATCAGTTGGGGTTTGTTATTGAGCCAATCAAGAATTGGAAGACCACTGTTAATTTCAATTATCGCATCAAGAATTATAACAATCATAGTTGGACTTTGCCTTTGATGCAATACGACAAGGATGGAGCCATGTATTACAATAAATCCGATTCTGAGGTATATGAGAAAAATGAGAAGGACAATTATTACAACTTCAGTGTCCGTTCGGAATATGACTTCAAATTGGCGAAAGATCATCATTTCCATGTGATGGGAGGTATGCAGGTTGAGGATTACAAGCAATCCTACTTCAATGCTTCTCGTAATGGCATGATTGATTACAGCAAACCTGAGCTTGATATGACCAATGGTCTGAAGAATGGTTCTGACGTGGCTCCATCTGTTAATGGCGCACGTAACGAATGGGCTGTTGTGGGTGTGTTCGGACGCCTTGGCTATGACTACAAGAGCCGTTACTTGTTTGAGGCTAACTTCCGTTCTGATGGTTCTTCTCGTTTCCGCAAGGGGCATCAATGGAAGACTTTCCCATCATTCTCTCTGGGTTGGAATATTGCTGAGGAGAAATTCATGGAGAAGTCGCACAGTTGGTTGGATATGCTGAAGGTAAGATTCTCTTATGGTTCTTTGGGTAACCAGAATACTACCAACTGGTACTATACCTATCTAACCATGAGTGCTAACCCTACGGGTGGTCCTTGGTTGCAGAATGGTCAGAAGGTGTCAACGGCAACCACGCCAGGTATCATCTCTGAAAGTTTGACTTGGGAAAGAGTGGCCACTTACAACATTGGTCTTGACTGGGCATTGTTGCATAATCGTTTGACAGGTTCGTTCAACTGGTACACTCGTAATACTCACGACATGGTGGGTGCGGGTCAGGCATTGCCTGCTATCCTAGGTACAAGTGCTCCTAAAACTAATAATACCGACCTTCAAGCTCGTGGATGGGAGTTCAGCATCGGATGGAATGATCGCATGTCAAATGGTCTCCAATATGGTGCTAAGTTCTCTCTCTACGATTCTCGTACCAAAATCACCAAGTATAAGAACAACCCAACCAATTCTATTGGCTCTTACATCGAGGGTAGATATACGGGAGAACTCTGGGGCTATGAGACTGTAGGTATAGCTAAGACCGATCAAGAGATGAAAGAACACTTGGCTTCATTGCCTAATGGCGGACAGGATGCCATGGGTAGCAAGTGGGCTGCAGGTGATGTCATGTACAAGGATATTAATGGCGATGGCAAGATTTCTTCGGGAAGTAGCACGCTTGACAATCCAGGCGACCGTAAGGTGATAGGTAACTCAACTCCTCGTTTCCAGTTTGGTCTTGACCTCAATGCATCATGGAAGGGATTTGACTTGAGAATGTTCTTCCAGGGTGTGATGAAGCGTGATTATTGGCAGGGTAGTCAGTTTATGTTTGGTTACACCGGCGACCAGTGGAACTGTGCGGGTCTTACCGAGATGGAAGATTACTTCCGTGATGAGAATTCTTGGTCTGTTAAGCAGGGTACGATGAGCGTAAATACAGATTCTTATCTGCCACGTCCAATTCAGGGTTCTAGCAAGAACTTGAAGTGCCAGACCAAGTATCTGCAAAATGCTGCGTACATTCGATTGAAGAACCTCACCTTGGGTTATACCATTCCTGCTGCTTTGACCAACAAGTGGGGCATCAATAAACTTCGTGTATATTTCTCTGGTGAGAATCTTTGGACAGGAACGAGCTTGGACAAGCAGTTTGATCCAGAAACCATTTCTAGTAATGGCGGTGCTGCTTATCCACTGTCTAGAACCTATTCTTTCGGTTTAAGTGTAACATTGTAAACATAAGATAATTATGAAAATGAATCATTATATTTCCGGTGTCGTATTGGCACTATCTTTGGGGAGTGTGCTAGTATCTTGCGATGACTTGCTCGATCAGGAGCCTCCATCATATCTTACTCCTGAGTCTTATTTTAAGACAGAAGACCAGGTAATGGCATGTGCCAACAGTTTCTACAATCAGTTGCCATCTCATGGTTATGGCTATGGCCTCTATAGTAGTGATGTGAATACTGATAATCAAGCAGGAAGTGGCTCTGATAGTAAGTACTTGGATGGTCAGTGGAAGGTAGGACTTACCAATGGTAACTGGAATTTTAGTACCATTCGTGCCATTAACTACAAGTTGAACACTTGTCTTACCAACTACAATAATAAGAAAATTACTGGCAAAGACAAAAACATTCGTCAATATCTCGGTGAATTATACTTTTTTAGAGCTTGGGAATACTTTGGTAAGCTCCGTTTATGGGGTGACTATCCTATTCTTACTGCGGTACAGACGGATAATGAGCCTAAGTTGCTAGCTAATGACAAACGAAGCCCTCGTAACGAGGTGGCTCGATTCATCATTGCTAACTTGGATACTGCTATGACTTATATGTCGGATAACTTTGAGAAGCGTCATACTCGTGTATCCAGAGATGTGGCGATGCTCGTGAAGTCTCGTGTGGCTCTTTATGAGGGAACTTTCCTCAACTATTTCAAGGGCACAGCATTCGTGCCTAATGGTGAGGGATGGCCAGGCAAGACTAAGGACTACAATGCGAACTACCAGTACCCATCTGGCAATATCGACAATGAAATCAAGTATTTCTTGACTACTGCAGCTGAGGCTGCTGAAACGGTAGCAGAGAAGTATAAAGGTAGCTTGACGGCGAATAATGGTGTGGTTCCTCAGAAGGAAGGTGATTCAAATCCTTACTTTGAAATGTTTGGTACCACAGATATGTCAAAATATGATGAGGTGTTGCTTTGGCGTGAGTACAATGCCAGTCAAGGTCATACTAATATCATTGAGGATGCTGTGCAACGTAACAACTATGGTACAGGTGTAACTCGTAGTATGGTGGAAAGTTTCCTGATGGAAGATGGTAAGCCTATCTATGCGGAACATGATGGTTTCGTTTACGATGACAACAGTGTGAGCAAGGTGGCTGAGCATCGTGATCCACGTTTAAAGATATTCCTAAAAACTCCAGGACAGATTAACTGTTTCAAAAATATGGATTATGCACAGGGTGACCGTTATATAAACGTAGAACCTGCGTATCCAGACATTACTAATGGTGATGCCCAGAACTGGTTGTATGTTACAGGCTATTGCTTGCGCAAGGGAGGTACTTTCGATCGTAAGCAGTGCCAGAAGGATAAGTCTGCAAATGCCTCTTGTGCATTCCGTGCTCGTGAGGCTTTGCTCAACTATATGGAGGCTGAGTATATGTTGACTCATAGTTTGAGTGGTAAGGTTCTTGGTTACTGGAAGATAATCCGTGAGAAAGCTGGTTTCTCTGGTGATGCCATCGATCCTAACACAACCATTGCTGCTACAGAGATGGAGAAGGAAAAGTTGGATTGGGGTGCCTATAGTGCAGGCAAGTTGCTTGATGATCCTATCCTCTACAATATTCGCCGTGAGCGCCGTGACGAATTGATGGGAGAAGCTTTGAGATGGATGGACTTGCAGCGCTGGAGATCTCTCGACCAAATGATGACAGAGCATTATCATGTAGAAGGTATGAAACTTTGGAACTCTGATATGACTCATTACTATAACTTTACAGAGGCCAACTATGATGGTAGTAATAGAGCTAAGGTCTCAAGTCCGCAGTTGAGTGATTATCTACGTCCATATGAGAAGAACATGACTTCTAGTAATCTCTATCGAGATGGCTATACTTGGCACATGGCTCATTACTTGCAAGCTGTGCCTGTTAAGGAGATGCAGTTGTCGGCTCCAGATTATAAGACTGTCAGTGAGTCTCCTCTGTATCAAAATCCATATTGGCCTTCTGAGCCAGATATGCCAGCAGAGAAGTAGTGTCAATTTACTTTAGGAAATTAGTTAGTTAGTTTAGAAAAGTTAGTTTTTAAGTTAAGAAGATTGTTTTAGGATAACAAATTATTAAATCTTCTTTCTAAAAAGGAAGACGGCAGGATATTTCTGTCGCGAAGATTCTCTTTGCCGCCACCAATACTTTGTAAGTGAACGTTTCTGAGAGTAAAGTTCTTCTGCGTTGCCACCATCCACAGTTTCCAAGGTGATTCCTGTGCTGCAATCTTTACGCTTCAGAAAATTATTGGAAGACTCTGTAAGTGACCCCAACAAGAGGTTGCGGGCATAGATGTTGCAGAAGTCTCGCTGTGTGTCTGTGCCAAACTTGAAAGCATTGCAGGTGGAGTAGAACTTGCAATTCTCAATAAGAATGTTCTCATTGGCTTGTCCGCTTGCACTCTTTAGGCACATGGCATCATCGTGTGACTCGATATGGCAATTACGGATAATCACATTCTTGCAACCATCGGGATCCAATCCGTCACAATTATAATTGGAGTTAGTATTTATCACTTTGATTCCATCAATATTTACTTATGATTCCTTACCTCAGATGGTGTCATTCCAAACTCTCGCTTGAAGCTTTCCCTGAAATTACCTATGTTATTGAATCCTGTCAGCATAGCCACCTCCGAAATACTATATTGTTCGTTCTGGAGGAGTGTCATGCTCTTACGAAGTTTGGCTTTCTTGATGTACTCATTTGCTCTCATACCTGTTAGGGCTTTCACCTTGCGATAGAAGGTGGAGTGGCTCATCGCCATTTTGTCGGTCATGAAAGCGATGTCCAGGTCATCGGTGCTGATATGTTTCTCGATGAGGTTGTTGAGCTTCTCCAAGAATTTTCTGTCAAGTTCGCTTAGGTGAGCGGCAGGCAAATTAGTTCCTGCTTCTTGGGTGGTTTCATTTCCATCTGAGAGGTTTTTTTCATCCGAGAACTTCTCTTTCTTGTTAAGATTCTCTTTAGATAGGGTAGTGGAGAAATTCTGTTGGACGATGTATTCAGCCAATCTTCTTCTTCCTGAAAGGATGTTGCGGATGCGGCTCAGTAGGAGTTTGGCACTGAATGGCTTCATCAGATAAGAGTCGGCTCCGCTATCATAGCCTTCCTGTTGGTCTGTGGCACTGGTCTTGGCTGTCAACAGGATGATAGGGATATGGCTAGTTCTGATGTCTTCTTTCAAAATTCTAGTCATCTCAATGCCGTCCATCTCTGGCATCATGATGTCGCTCACGATGAGATCAGGCATCTGGTCTAATGCCAAGTCCTTTCCTTCCTTTCCATTGCAAGCTTGCAGGATGCGATAATCCTCCTTGAGAGATTCCTCGATATACTGTCGGATGTCGCTGTTATCTTCTACGATGAGTAGCAGAGGACGCTGGTTCTCTGCATTTTCTTCAGAGTCATAGTTTTCCTTTAAGTCTTCTGTTGATGAGGCGTTGATGGCATCTGCCAAATCTATCTTCTCGTCGTCTTTATGTAAAGCATCAGGATAAGTATTGCTTTTTTTCAGGATAAAGCTAAATTTGCTTCCTTCTCCTTTTTGGCTGTCAATTTGCAATTCAGCCTCATGGAGTTGTGCCAAGGATTTCACCAAAGCCAATCCTATGCCAGTGCCAGAAGCTTGGTGCTTGCCGTTCTCCTGATAGTATCTGTCACAGATATGTGGCAAGGCTTCCTTGTCAATACCATAGCCTGTATCTTCTACGGAGATTCTTACAGATTCGTTATCTATCTTGTTGAGACTAAGGATGATGCTTCCTGCTGGCGTGTATTTGATGGCATTCGACATGAGATTGTTGACGACGGTCGTGATGACCTCGGAATCGAAGTAAATCTCTGCCATGCCTTCTTGTACATCCACCAGAATCTTTAGCTTTGAGTTGTGGTTGAGGTCTTGGAATCTCATGCCTATCTCTCGAATCAGCTGCCCCAAATTCTCACGAGCCACGCTCAACTTCCTGTTTTGTGTCTCGGTCTTTCTGAATTCCAAGATGTCATTGATGAGATAGAGCAGTCGCTCGGCACTGGCGTGGATGTTTCCAATCTTCTTCGTTACGAAATCGGGCAGTCGCTTGTCTTCCATCAAATCCTCCAGAGGACCTAAGATGAGGGTAAGAGGTGTGCGCAATTCATGTGTGATATTGGTGAAGAAGCGCAGTCTTTCCTCGTTTACTTCTTGCTTTTGCTGACTTTCCCATTGGGTTCGTGCCAAGGAATTGCGCAGTAATAGTTCTTTTTGGTAGGAGCGTAAAAGATAGCTGATGATACCCAACGCCAGTAAGGTATAGCTCAGTTTAGCCCACCATGTAAGCCAAAATGGAGGAGTAACTATTACTTTCAACTCTGTGGATGAGGCTTCATCCCAGTCTTGGTTCTTGAGCTTCGCCCGAATGATAAAGGTATAGTTGCCAGGCTTGAGGTTTCGGAAGGTCACGTCTTTGTCTCCCTCAGTCTCATACCATTGGTCGTCCAATCCTTTCATCATGTAAGAATATTCCACCTTGCCTTCTTCTGTGAAATTTTTGGTTGTGAAACTGATTTTAAAGGTGTTGTCATCGTATTTTAGACGTACTACTCCTTCTTCATTTGGAGAAATGAGACGATGGAGGAATTGGTCGGACAATCTTCCAACTCTCTCGCAACCAATGATTTCTACTTGTGATACAGTCTTCTGCCCATAAAGTAATTGTGGATTGAAATAGCATACACCGCTTGGTGAACCAAAATAGATAGTGCCGTCTGGCGTCATGGCGGAAGCAGCCTCCACAAAGTTGCCCATAGTGATACCACTTTGGAAATCATAGTTGTAAAAGCGCTGTTTGTGTAAGTTCAGACAAGCGATTCCAGAGAACATGCTTACCCATATATTGCCTAGTTTATCTGCGCAAATGGCCCTGACATGGGTATCTTTCAATCCTTGTCGCTCATCATATATTTTGATGTTTTGGGGCTTCAATGGATTTTCTATGTATGCCAATCCCTTGTAGGTGCCAATCCAAACTCCATTGTTGGAGTCGATGATGATTTGATTGACCGAATTGCTTTTCAATCCATTTTGGTCATCTAAGTGAGCGATGAGTTTCTTGTGCTTGTTGAAAACAAATACACCTGTGGCAATGCTGCCAATCCAAAGTTGGCCATATTCATCTTCTTGTATGGAATAGATGATGATATTGGTCTTCCCCATCTGTTTGTTCATCTCTGTCTCCTTGTGCTCAATCCCCTGATGAATCGTATAAAGTCCATCCTCACTTCCTATCCATATCCATCCATTTTTACTTTCGTAAAGAGCATGGACGTCCAGTCCTTGGATGCGAAGATGATGTGTAAATTGCTGGGTACGAGGATTGAATTTCAAAGCTCCATTGTCGCTAGTTCCAAACCAGATGTTGCCTTGGTGGTCTTCTATGAAGTTATAGACAGTGGCAGAGGTATTATAGAGGTATTGACTAAAGTCCCAGCGATGTATGGTTTGTCCATTCTGGTATTGACAAATAATGTTGTCTTGTCCTATCCAGAGATAACCTTGGCGGTCACAAAAGATGCCAAAGGTATTCTTGAGAGGCTGTTGCAAGTTGCCCAGGGTATGGAAGGCTGATGTAGATTGGGGTATGAAGTCGATGCCACTGCTGAAGTTGCCAATCCATACGTTACCAAAAGAATCTTGGATAATTCTTCGGGTGTTGTTGGAAGACAATCCACTGTTTTCCTTGGTGATTTGCTGGAAGGAAAGTTCTTCCGTGTAGGGATGCTGGTAGCGATTGAGGTCGAGAATGCTGATGCCTCCGATGTCGGATGCAATCCATAAGGTATGGTTATCCATCTCCATAATTTGATAGATATTGTTGCCTGCTGGAGTGTGGAAATTCTGCTTCTCAGGCTTAAATGTCCTAAATTTACCTGATGCCTCATCAAATAAAGCCAATCCTAGATTGGTGCCCACCCAGATGTTTTTCATGTGGTCAATACAAATGGAGCGAACGTTATTGCCTGGTAAGCTCTGCTCATCCTTAGGATTGTGATTGTAGAACTTCGCTTTTCTTGTCCTGAGGTTATAAACATACATGCCATCCATTCGCAAGCCTACATATAAATGGTCATTTCCATCATCCATGATATATCTGACACCATTCTTGTTTTTGGGAAACAGTCGTTTAGAATAAGTTGTAAATTTTTGTTTTTTGATATTATAATGCTGTATGTCTCCGCTGTAGTAAGCAATCCACATTCCGCCATCAGAGGCTCCATGAATAGCAGAGACACTTTCTTGAAGCATTCCGTTTTGGTGGGTGAAATGTTTGAAGGTCTGTGTTTTGCAATCAAAGACGTCTATGTTTCCGTTTTTGAACTGCATCCATACGGAATTGCTAGGCTGATGGTAATATAATCCTACGAATCCATCATCCCCGATATTAGAGTTGCTAGTCTTAAAAACCGTGCATTTATTGCCGGCGATACGGTTCAATCCCGACTCTGTGGCAACCCAAAGGAATCCCTGTTCGTCCATAACCATGTCATTGACGAACTCGTTGGATAAGCCTTCTCTCAACCCAATATTCAAGAAAGAATATCCTTCTTTACCAAAAAGGGATAATACCTCAATGAGGAGGCATAGTAAGAATGCCAGTCTTTTCATATCTTTTCTGTATTTAGTGTTTACAATAATCAGTCTTTAGTTTGAATGCAAAGTTACTGTTTTTTAGTGATATTAGCAAGAAATCTTCCGTAAATGCTTAATTTTCGGTGAAGAGTGACAGAAAAACGTTGTTGAGATTCTGATTGAACGTTTATCGGTGTGGCTTGACTGATAAGAAACCATCCTTTAGAAAAGAAACGACTACTTTTGCAGCCAGAAACAACAATATTAATAACTAAAAATGAAAACCTTATGAAACAATTTTACATTGACGGCATTTTTGCTATGTATGGGAGTTTCCTTGGTTTCACCTAATTATCTATATGGTAAAGGTGAGGTGGCAATGAATGTCATGCAACAAGGCCAAAATTTAAACAGAATACTGGGTATCAGATTGTAATAGTTTTTAGGATTTGTAAGGGAGCAAGATCCCTCTCCTTATTTTTTGTATTAATCATTTAGTATATTAGCAATATGGATAAGAATTTTAAGCAAATAGCTTGCGTGCTTTTATGTTTATGGATATTTTCCTTTTCTTCGAGCATATTGGCACAAGAACAAACTTCACTCATTGTGAATGGCATACCTTGGTATGACCAAAATCATCAACCGGTGAATGCCCATGGAGCTGGCATCATCCGAGACAATGGAAAATATTGGCTTTTTGGCGAATATAAGAGCGATACCTCCAATGCC